>OJMO01002345.1_pt1 | contig 10481 bp, 10 predicted proteins | sample 1597241 | NCBI WGS metagenome assembly OJMO01 (sample SAMEA2452129, study PRJEB22498) | human gut metagenome | biome: human feces; feature: human gut; material: feces | place: Australia | collected 2012 | reverse complement strand
CTTCTGCCGCTACCGGTCTGGCATCAGACTGGTTGTCTGACTCCTTGGCCGGTACCGGCTACAAGACAGTGGACATCAGCGCAAAATACGGCACCAACATTCCACAGCTTGAGCAGCTCATCGTAGAGGCTGCCGACATACCCCAGATTTCAGAGAGCGACATCGTGATAACTTCTGCCCGCCACTACTCTGCCCTTCTCCGTGCCGACGAATGTCTGCAGCGTGTCATCGACTCCATGAACATCGGTCTCAGCGGCGACCTCCTTGCAGAAGACCTCCGCATGGTCATCGACCACCTCGCCGACATCACCGGCGAAGAGCGGATAACAACAGAAGAAACGCTCCAGAAAATATTCCGGGAGTTCTGCATCGGAAAATAAAGCGAATCATATTAGTATAATGCATTGGCATATCTATTATGAGGCTTTTTCTCGTTATAACATAGTTTGTGCAGAACTCAACCCTGCATTTGGCTTAGTGACACAGATTGGGCAGTAATGCGGGATTTTGACCAGAATTACTGCCATTTTTGTTTAGAGACCATACAAAATCAGCTTTTTCAAGCAAAATATTATGTGGGTATGAACACAAAAGGCACACCAAAGCAATATCTTTGCGGCAAATTCGTTATACATAAAAGATATATCATGCAGAAATGGCACTGAATCAAACCAATAAACTCGTATGGCTTGTGGAAACCATCTACCGTGCCCGAAAGATTTCCTTTGAGGAACTGAACCGCCGCTGGATGGATAATGAGGACTTGAGCGGTGGCGAGGAGATATTGAAGCGCACTTTCCACAAATGGAAGTGGAATATCTTAGACACCTTCGGTCTATCTATCGAATGCGAAAAGGCTGCGCCTTACCGGTACTACATTGCTAATGTGGACGACATGAAGAGTGGAAGTATTGAGAAATGGTTGTTGAGCACGCTGTCGGTGAGCAACTCGCTCCTTGAGAGCAAGTCCATCAAAAATAGGATTATCCTCGAAGATGTGCCGAGCGGCAGGGAGTATCTGGAGTCTATCATTGATGCGATGAAGAAGAACCGCTTCGTCCACATCAACTATCTGAATTACTGGAAGGGCGACACCCGCGACCACTACCTGATGCCACTGTGCATAAAACTCTTCCGCCAGCGTTGGTATATGGTGGGGCGCAACTGGCCGGCAGGTAAGGACCTCGTGTTTTGCATCGACCGCATCCAAGACTTTCGACTCTCAAGTCACACCTTTGAATACCCCGAGGATTTCGACCCACTGGAGTATTTCAAGGGTTGCATTGGTGTCATACCGAGAGAAGAGTGTGGCATCGAAAAAGTGACAATCAAAGTCAGCACCAGTCAAGCCAACTACCTGCGGGACCTGCCTCTGCATGAATCGCAACAAGAGTCTGAGCGAACAGACAGCTACAGCATCTTTGAACTGCAAGTACGACCGACCTTCGACTTCCAGCAAGAGTTGCTATGGAATGGCGAGGACCTTGAGGTACTCGAGCCCTACTGGCTCCGTAAGGAGATCGCCGGTAAGGTAAAGCGCATATGGAATAAGTATAATGACGACAAATAATTATGGCAGATAATAAAATTGTAGCAAACAACGGTTCTTTTATCGTCTTGTATTCAACAGACGATGGCAACATCCAACTTGAAGTGAAGCTGGAGAAAAATGCATTGCAGACAACACACTTGTGGCTTTGACACTAATGATTGCCGAAAGTCGCACCGAAAAAAATGTGATGGGAAAGGTGGTAGTCAATCTAATCAACAAAAATAACCAGTGAGATGCAAGACTTTGCAGCAATAGATTTTGAGACAGCCAACAACGAACGTAGTTCAGTGTGCTCTGTTGGAGTAGTGATTGTGAGGGGTGGGGAGATAGTTGATAAGTTCTATTCCCTCATCAAGCCCGAGCCAGGGTATTATAACTATTGGTGTAGTCAGGTTCATGACCTTTGTGCTGAAGACACTGACAATGCGCCAGTCTTTCCCGAAGTATGGAAGCAGATTGAGCCACTCATCGAAGGCTTGCCATTAGTGGCACATAACAAAGCATTTGACGAGAGTTGTCTGAAAGCCGTATTTCGTGTCTACCAGATGGATTATCCCGACTATGAGTTTTACTGTACCTGTGTGGCGTCACGCAAGCGTTGGCCAGGGGGACATCACAACCTCGACAATATTGCTGCCCGCTGCGGATATGACTTGAAGAATCATCATCATGCCTTGGCAGATGCGGAGGCGTGTGCGGCAATAGCATTGGAAATTTTATAATTATCAAAAATATTATCTACTAAAAACATTATTAGATATGCAATCACTATTACATAAAGTAAACCAACTTGTCCAAGAGGAAAAAATCCTCAAGAGAGAAAAGGAAAGGCGTGGTGAGAACTATAATATTTTTGAAGTCATGCATGCTCAAGGGGATGAGGTATATACTCATTCTGCAATAATAGCTTCCTTACTGAATCCAAAGTGGAATCATGGCTGTAATAGCACATTCCTAAAGATTTTTGTGGATCATCTCAAAGAAACACTCCCGATTGTTGATTTCTCATTTGATACAGATCTTGAAAAGTGCCATGTATATGTTGAATACAATATCGGAAATATCTCGTCGGGAAGTGAATCTGGTGGACGAATAGACATCATTATTCAATCAGAGATACGTGACAAAGCCATAATAATTGAAAACAAAATATATGCAGATGACCAAAAGAAACAGCTTTATCGATACAAGAATTATGCTCAAACACACTATAAATCATATATAATATTGTATCTGACTCTTGATGGACATGTTCCAAGTAATGATTCAACATCGGGAGAAATGTTTTCTATGGAGGAAGGTAAAGATTTCTTCTGTATTGATTACAAATCATTTATTCGTGATTGGTTAATTAGTTGTAAAGAAAAAGCAGCTTCTTCTCCTGTCGTAAGAGAGACCATCACTCAGTACTATAATTTAATTCTAAAACTTACAAATCAAGATATGGAAAGTTCAACAAAAGAAAAGTTGGTAGATCTTCTTGCCAATAAAGATAATATCGCGGCAATGTTCAAAATAAGAAGTGTTCACTTTGATGTGCTAAATAGAATTTGTAATACAACGCTAAAGGAGCAAGTGCAAGAAATTGCCAATGAACTAAAGATGGTTTGTACCTGTTCAACAACGGATTGGAGCGAGCAGTATAGTCATTTCTTTTTCGCTAAACCCAAGTGGAAACATTTTTGGATAGGTTTTGAATTTATGGGAAATGGCCTCAAAAATTTTAATTATGGAGTAAGGTATATTTCTCAATTAGACAAAGAGAATGCTAAGGATGAGTATAAGGAAATATCACGCAGGTTAGGCGGCAACCATAATGACTGGTGGCCCTCATTTAAATCATTTAAATCATTTAAGGATCCATATAAATCATTTAAGGATCCAGACTGGAATGATGATGTTGTATTTGAACACTTGTTTGATGGCACTATTAAGACTGAGATAACGAACAATGTAAAAGAACTATGTAAAGAATTGGAAGGTATAGACTTATAATATTCGTCTCTCTCAAACAAAAATTGAACTCACATACACATTTCTCAAGAGGTATGCCCATAAAAGGCATGCCTCTTTTGTTACTTTGCACCAGAAACATTAAAACATCACAAATATGACAGCAAAAGAAATATTCGACCATCCTGCAGTTAAGGCTGTCGAGATAGAAATTCTCGGCATAGTCGGTGATGAGAAACGTTACAGAACCGGCAAGGACTCAAAACTTGCCGTACAACATTTATTGAGTGTCCGCAAGCGTATTCTCAATGGAATGTTTGAATGGTCAGATGAAAATTTTATGTTACTCTCAGAATTTAATAACGCCCTTGTCCATGCACAATGCGAAATGAGGGAGAGATTATCAAGGCTATCCAAGCGTAAATGAAACAGGTCTTGAAAATTTGGAGTTTCAGGGGAAGGTATTCCTGAGCTACAAATATTCAGAGATTCATCCGGTACAAAGCATAAGGGCAAGGAAGATGTGGAATGTGCTTAACGGAAGTTATGATGAGTTTATGCCTTTATATAAAGATGGTGCAAATGATATTTATTTCACAGGACAAGAAACAATCCCATCAGAAAAAGAGGATATTTATCTTTCCGAAGAAACAGAGAATTGGAATGAAAGGCTTGACAGAGAAAAGACAAAAGACATCAAACTCTGTTATGCTTTCCATAATCTATACGAGCACACCACATTCTCAATCCTTGACCTTCTGTGGGTACGTGATTTCTGCATAGAGATAAATGCTGAAAGCACTCAAAATACAGGGTCAACCGATTGGGATGAAATCGATTGGGAAAAATATGACTATAACGATTAATACTTATATATTATGGTAAAGATTCAATACGCAACGATTAGTGAAACGGGGAAGCGAAAGAATAACGAAGATGCTTTCCGTATGATAAGTATGTCTGACGGAAACCGATGGCTGGCTGTGGTGTGCGATGGCATGGGCGGTCATGACAAAGGTGAAGTGGCAAGTGAAACGGTGGCAGATGCCATTGTGAATTATTGGAGAAAAGCTGAGGATGAAATTGACAGCAAGGATAAGGTAGAGAAAGCTTGCCTAAAGGCAAGGGTGGCTCTTGATGAATGTGCATTCAATATGGGACATGTAAAGATGGGTACAACGATGGTAATGGCAAGCATAGAAGGAGATACTGTGACCATTGCGCATTTGGGTGACAGCAGATGCTATCTGATGCGACCTGCTGTGGGGCTATTATATCTGACGAAAGATCACATCCGTATGGAATGTGGTTGGGAGATAATCGACCGTTGTTTTTTCTCCTATCGTCCTGAGGCTTGCATACCTGATGTGGTTCAGTTCAAACTGAAAGCTGGCGACCGAATCATGCTATGCTCGGATGGATTGTACAATAGTATGACACATAAAATCTTATTGAAGAATATGATGGATGAAAAGTCGATGGACGAGATTATCGATGCCTATCGTATACTCTGCGAAAAGCAATGCAATGACAACTATACAGCGGTGCTGATTTTTGTAGTTTAAATAGATTGATGCCTGCATGGATGCTTATGTTGGAATACCGTTCCCATAGAAGAGTGCACAAGAAATAAAGCGTCTCTTAAATAAGTTGTTGTTAGGCGACATAAATATTTTAATTAACATAGTGATGATATCAAATTAAAACATTAAAAAATAACTGTTATGGCATTATTTAAAGTATCTATTAAACGGTCTGGTCGTTACAATGGCTGCAAGGTTGAAAATGGTATGGAAGTGGAGGTATCCTTCGATAGAGGTATTAATAATCTCACTGGTACCATTCAAGGTCAAGAGATTATTGTAGCCGCATTCCAACGGAAGTATGGGCTGGACATTAAACCTATCATGGGTTCTTGGATTTCCTATATGGACATTAAGCAAAAATAGTTCTTAATGCTGACCTGTATCTCCAATGCTGACCACTAGAAAGAAGTGCTTTCTCGTATTCCTGTGGTGAAGCACACATTGTATATTGGTACGGCTGATATAGCAGGTCTTTATGTTGAAGTTGGCAGACAGGGTAATTCCCGATGCAAAAGTGTTTATTCTGCATACAGAAACATGTAAAACGATTAAATAAATCAAGTATGAGAAAGTTATTTTCAAAACCTCATGAGAGGCAGAAAGACAGCTTTGATGCTTCTGAGATTGAGATCATCGGTGTAGGATGTGGCGGTACTAATATCGTGAATTATATGCAGACGCATGGATTCAAGGATTTTCCTCTGGCAGTATGTGACATGGATGCATCTATCATTGAACACTCGAAAGTGCGAGAGAAACTATTGTTCGGCATGGATGGATTGGGTGCTGGCAACAATCCGGAACTTGGGAAGAGTGAAGCGGAAAAGAAAATGATTGATATTCGTTCCATCATAAAAGAGCACACGAAAGTTTCATTTGTTGTTGTGTGTTTAGGAGGCGGATGCGGTACAGGAGCATCCCCTGTCGTCGCTCGGGAAATCAAGAAGCGTGGCGTCAAAACCATTGGGGTGGCCACTTTGCCATTTGAATTTGAAGGGAGGCTCAAATTTAACCAAGCGATGGATGGGCTTATAGAATTGGCAACATACACGGATGCCATATTCGTCCTTAATAACCAATATATACTCAATCACCATCCAGAATTGGCTATGAATGCAGCATTCACAATGGCAGACGAATTGATGGCAAAGGTCGTGTGGAGTATTATCGACTTCATGTACGTGAACCGCAATTCGAAGCATACAAATGGAATAATAGGCTATATCAAAAAGTTATTCACTCTTTTTGACCTATCTGACAGTGAATCTTAACTGTCGGTTCAAGATAAGGGCGTTCAAGGCTCCGCGAACATTACTCTGACTTTCCTTGTGTCATTTCCAAGACAGTGTTCAACTATATAATGAACATTCGCCAAAAATTTGAAGAATCAAAACCACCGTTTCTAACAACGGCTCAAACTCTGTTCCTTCATTTTATTCATATCTGATTATCAATGTATTAAATGCTCTGTATCGGCAAGTGAATGGTATAAAAAAACTTGGATGTCAATTAAATGTCACATAAATATTATAATTTGGGAGCCTCTATTTTTCCTTACTGACATGCAAGAATAGTTATAACTTGTTGGCGGAATTAAGTTATGTTGATAGATATAAGTAAAAGTTGCCAATATCGATGATTCTCAGTAAAAACAAGAATTTCCGAAAAAACTGTCAGACCATCTGGTTTTTGGTTGTAACATTCTGACAGACAGACAGTTGACCACCTGGCGATTGTCAGCCAATTGTCTGGTCGCGAACAGTCTGTACGTCAATGCGTTACGGCGAAAACCTGATAATCTGACAGTTTTGACTGTTTTTTTGGAAATATCACATTTATGGCGAATTGGGGGTAAATTCACATCCTCCAAATCAGCCGCACCCTTGAACATAGGAGCAACCCCTTCCGGAATATAATGCAATCTATCTGCACTGCCAGAAAAAAAAGACGCCCTTCAAATGCAAAAATAGTGCAAACCGAACGCAATAGAGCTTGCTCCGATTGCTGAGGTGCAGTCTATTTTCTACAAAATAATACAATATTTTTTCGAATAATATGGCGAGAACATCAATTTATTTGCTTTAAAAGTGTTATTTTTATAAAAAATGTCTGTTTTTATATGAAAAAAACTTATTTTTGCATTAAGAAATAAATATAAAAATAAGAAACATGGACAATTCGATTGAACAATATGCTATAGGAGAATTACTCGATGGTAGATATTTTTACATACCATCCTACCAGCGTGGTTACCGCTGGACAGATAAGCAAGTTGATGATTTGCTTAGAGATCTTCTTTGTTTTGCAAATGACACCAAAGATGATTACGATTTTTATTGCCTTCAGCCGATTATCGCTCGTCCAATTACAGATGAGAAGAAGTTGAAGGAACTTTTCAAAGACGTTTCTTTAGACGTTCTGCAGAAAAAGGGAGTATGGGAAATAATTGACGGTCAGCAAAGATTAACTTCAATATTTCTCTTATACAAATATCTTGTAGCTAAAAAAGGTTGGGATGCCGAAACTCTAAAAGAGGAAGAAGATGGTAAAGAACTTTATCATATTCTTTATGCAACCAGAGAAGACTCATCGGTATTTCTCGAGAACCTCAACCTTGATATGATAAAGTCAGAAGATGTTCAAAAAGACAATATTGATTTTTATCATATGGCTAATGCATTTAGATATATAGATAATTGGATTAAGAACGATGGCAAAATTATCAACCAGAGATATAATCTAGGAGGTAGTCTTGACACTGTTCGAAATTCGTTCTTTAGTCTTCTTAATGGCATGAGAAATACCAAGACAGGCTCAGTCCAGGTTCTTTGGTATGAGTTGGCTGAGGATAAGGAGAAAAGCAGCATTAAAGAATTTCAAAAGATCAATACTGGTAAGATTCGTCTTACTGATGCTGAGCTTATAAAAGGCTTGTTCTTATTAAACAAGAACTTTGAGCAGAGTTCTAAGTTCATTAAGCAATCAACTTTGGCTATCGAATGGGAATTTATAGAGAATACTCTTCATGCTAATAATTTCTGGTATTTTCTACAAAAGAAAGGTACAGATATGCCAAACCGTATCGATCTGCTATTCTCTCTAATTTACAAAAAACACATTCTGAGTGGATTGGATGAAGAAGAATGGAATGATCAATTAAAAGAAGCAGACAAGGCTATTCAAGACACTAGAAAAAGTGCTATCTTTAGATATTATTATGATAAGTTTGAAGGGAAACAGGGAGAAGAACTGCAACAAGAAGTAGCAGAAGCATGGAAAGAGGTTATGACCCTTTTCCGTACTTTAGATGATTGGTTCTGTACACCTGCCACATACAATTATATCGGTTTACTAAGTCAATGTGGCGAAGACATCAGTCGCCTCATAATGCATTATGATAGAATGCCAGATGATTCTACCCAGTCAGACTTTATATTATATCTCAAAGAAAGAATCAGATTCTATCTAAGAGGTGTTAAGAGAGACGATGATGACAACATTACGACTCTCTACAAAGACAGAAAGAATATTTACAGACTATTGCTTACTTTAAATATTCATCTGCTAAACATTCAAAACGACAAGTTGGAGTCAGAATCAGATGTTTACAAATTTCCATTTGATGTGTTGAATGCACAAGATTGGGATATAGAACACATCGACTCATTTCATACTAATGCATTAAAGAAAGATGATTTGAAAAAAGAATGGATTACGACAGCCTTTGAGGATAGAAAAAATTATCTTTCAGAAGAAGAAAAAACAACGATCGAGTCAAAAATGGAGAATAAGGATTATGATTCGGTTATTGATATTTTGAAAAAGAATGCAGGCGAAACAGAAGTCGATGAAGATATTAAAAATGGCATTGGCAATCTGACATTGCTCGATTCTGAAACTAATCGTTCATATGGCAATAGTCTTTTTTGTACTAAGCGTCGTATTATTATTGATAGAATTAAGCAAGGTGTATTTGTTCCAGTTGCAACCCAATATATATTCTCTAAATTTTATGATGAGAAAGGAACGAATCGTTCTGTTTGGGCAAAGGAAGACATGGAGGCATATCAGAAATATATCGTAAAGATGCTTTCAGAGTATTTACCAGAAAATAATTAAGAAAAATATGAATCATAGATATTCGTTTATAGATCTATTTTCAACCATAGTATTTACAACCGATTATTACTCAATATTTTATAGATAATAAGTCAGAAATATGGTTGTTATTTTTAATTGCACATTCTAAAAGGTGAAGATTTAACGCTTTTATTGATTATTAACTCAAAAAGGACATCAACTTGGGTCGTTTCTTCTCTTTTCCTTGCTATTCGTTTCCGATATTCCACTTTTGTTTTGGTCTATCTCATATGTACTGCAAAGGTATTGATTTTTGTTTGATATTGCTCCTTGCTTGCTCCTTGTCGTAGATTAATTTTCACACAGGAATTTTTGTTCTCTTTCTATAGGGGCTTGAAACAATCCATTTATTGGAAACAATTAAAGACGGAGCTGGTTTGCCCCAGTGCTTTTTAAGAAACAGGGCAATTATTTTATCTCCACAAAGGCTCTTGTTCCCAATTATGAGGAAAGCCTAATAAACGAGTTCTTACTGATGGGTATTTCGATAAAAGCTGCTTGAAATCTGCAACAAAAGTGTTGCCCATAGAAATGGAGTTAAGCCAATACACCACATAGCAGAGTTGCGGATAAAGTGTTTGTTCACGGAACGAGAAATCCGTAATCCATGTGTTTGGCATACGCATAGGCATCATTGGCTTGACAGGAAAGACCCGATTTGACAGTCTTGAATGATGGGCGCAGCAATTACGAAGTACGGGTCTGGGTACGGATTAAAAGGCTAAGTGATTATTTTCAGTCATTTAGCCTTTTTAATTATCTAATTTTTCCCCACATTTTCCCCACAGCTGTCTATTTATATACAGGGCAACCGCATCAAAATAACGTTAGCTTAGGAAACAAACGTAGTTTTCAACCTCCTCCTCTCCCTTATTGTCCATTTTCCTAAAAAAACCATTGGTCCAAATCGAAACTACTACCCCATAAAAATTGATTTTTTGCCCCATATAATTCAAATTTCCCTTGCGGGTAATATTTTTTAAGAAACATGATTTTTGACAACAGGCTATTATTCAGACAAATACAAAATTATGCATTTTTAAGGGGGGATATTGTAAATTGTTGAAACTTCTCATCCTTGTATCCACCCCACTTATCCCTATTAATACAAAATCGACAAGTATTGATTATCAGGTTATTGACATTTTGATGCGGTTGCCCTGATTTATATATTTTAGAAACATATTTTTCCGTAAAGTTACTATGTTTGCAAAGGCTAACACACTGAGACAAGCCGGATGCCGCTCTTC
>OJMO01002332.1_pt1 | contig 10524 bp, 10 predicted proteins | sample 1597241 | NCBI WGS metagenome assembly OJMO01 (sample SAMEA2452129, study PRJEB22498) | human gut metagenome | biome: human feces; feature: human gut; material: feces | place: Australia | collected 2012 | reverse complement strand
GTTTTCAAAGATCATGTGCACCTCAGCAGTGCTCATCTATATTACCAAATACTTCTCACTTCGTCAAATGTTTTTTTGAATTTTTTTCAAAATATGTGAATTTATTTAAATAAATCATAAACACAGTGTTTACACACAAGTCATATAATACTGACTTGAAATACATAAAAGACTATAAATAAAGGAATAATCGATATTCGATCCAACACGAATCGTCTCAACGTTTACAATTATACGACAACACATTTCATTTACTTTTCTCAAAGAAAGAAAATTTCTGGCTACTTTCATATATCAAAAATATAATTTAATTAAAAAAAGGAGCCTACACTCCTTAGTCGATAACTAGATTCTTTATACCATTTTGTTTTGCACAATCATAGAACTCCTGCATCTTTTCACTTGAATACATTTTTGGATTCTCTTTAAAACAATACTCCATATCTAAATACGCATATTTAGATTGAGCTAGAGGATTATAATTCAAGATTTCATAATGAACATCTTCATAACAAGAAACTAGAAACTCTGAAATAGAAGAAATATTCTCAAAAGAAGCAGTCATTGTTGGAATTAAAGGCGTACGAACAATTACGTGCGCTTTTTTATTACTCTGAAGTAAATACGCAATATTCTTTAATATTTTTTCATTTGATACACCCGTATACTGTTTATGCAAGTTTTCATCATACAATTTACAATCACAATAAATCTGATCCAAATATGGTAAAGCCTTTTGTACATTCTCTAAATCCGTATATAGACTTGTTTCAATAGCCGTATGAATTCCTTTTTCCTTACAAGCCTTTAATAAATCAATCAAAAAATCACTTTGTAAAAAGGGTTCTCCCCCAGAAAAAGTAACTCCACCTTCTCTTTTAAAGAATATTTCATCCTTTAAAATTTCATGAACACATTTTTCTACCGTATACTCTTTGGCATCCATACTCAAAGCTAAAGTAGGACATGCATCACAAATCGCATCCCAATCTTCTTTTATATTTCTTGAAATACAAATTTTATGATTTACACACCTAACTCCACCTTGTTTTGATGCATGCACACAACTAAGACAATGCATACACTTGGATTCCATATATAAAACTTGTGGTAAATAAGACAATCCTTCTGGATTTTGACACCATTTACAACGAAGTGGACACCCCTTAAAGAATACCGTTGTACGAATTCCTTTTCCATCGTGTGTCGCAAAACGCTTTATATCAAATATATATCCTTTAGATGTTGTCATAACTTGTCCTTGCGATAATTTCATCCTGTAATTCTCCTGCTAGTTCTGTAAAATATGCAGTATAACCAGCAACACGAACCGTCAAAGAACGATATTGATCTGGATGTATTTTGGCATTTAATAAATCTTCCTTACGAACCACATTAAATTGAATATGCGGAATCTCCAAGTCAACAAATGTACGCATAAAATTCGCAAACTTATCAATACCGGATTCCGTTTTAAAGAATTCTGGTAAAAACTTCATATTTAATAGGCCACCATTTGTTGTACAAGAATTATCTAAATGCGACACCGATTTTAAGACTGCTGTAGGCCCCTTTAAATCACGACCATATACAGCCGATAATCCACCATCTGCCAAAGGCGTTTTGGCAAGTCTTCCATCACAACTAGCCCCTACATTTTCTCCCATAGGAACATGGGCACTCACGGTATACATTCCTGTATGATATTCTCCATTACGATAGTTTGTATATTTCCTTAATTTATTTCTAAACTTCAATGCCCATTTGGCACCCAGCTCATCCACCCAATCCACATCATTTCCATACTTAGGTGCTCGATTTAATAACATTTGGCGCATGACTTCATTGTTTGAAAAATTTTCTTTCAAAGCTTTTTCTAAATCAGCTGCATCAATTTTCTTTTCATCATATACAAGCTTTTTTAAAGCAGCCAAACTATCCGCAAGATTAGCCACTTGAATCATTTGAATACCCGACAAATTATAATGTGCACCACCACGCGTGACATCCATTCCTTTTTCCATGCAATCATCAATGACACTTGATAAAAAGGCTGTTGGCAAAATATCAATATGTGCTTTTTCCACTTCTTCTAAACACGGAATCATTTTATCAATAAAATAATCCATCATTTTTTCAAAGGCAGATTCTAAATCAGAAAACGAAGTATATGTACTTAAAGAACCGTAATCAGGTCCCATTTGTTTTCCTGTCAACAAACAACGACCATGATTCAAAGTTAGTTCTAACACCTTATTCATATTAAACATACCTGAATCCGACCAACCTAAATTATTGCCTTGTGTTGTAAGTTCCACACAACCCACAATCGCATAATCCATGGCATCAAAATGCGATATACCCAAATCTTCCATCGCCTTAATAATTGCCTTATCATTGAAAAATTGTGGCATTCCACTTCCCTTAGAAACAACTCGAATCGCATGTTTTAATAGTTCATCATTTGTATGTTCATGTAAGCGAACCGATAAGTTTGGTTGAGGAAGGCCAATATCTTCTTGTGCCTTTAGAAACATATGACTCAATTCATTACTAAAATCATTGCCATTTTGATCTTGTCCACCGACACAAATATTGAATCCGATTGGAAAACCCGCAAAATACTTAGCACTATGCGCATTTCTTAAATATACGATCTCATTGAATTTCAACCATAAACATTCAATCAATTCTAAAGCTTCACTTTCTTTTAACATACCCGAAGCTATATCTTGTTTATAATAAGAATATAAAGTTTCATCTAAACGACCCGGTGAAAAACTAGATGCATTGCTTTCCATGTGTAGCACTACAAATAAAAACCATAATGACTGCAATGCTTCATGGAATGTTGCAGCTGGTTTATAAGCTAGATTTTCACAAATCTTTGCGACATCTTTTTTATTCATTTTTAAAGCTAGATCATGATAGCGAAGCATAAACTTCTGTACACCTTGCATCACTAAAATAACACATTCATAGAATTCTTTTTGTGATTTTGAACATGTGCTTAAATGATTTCTAGCTAAATCAATATAGCCTTGTGGACCCAGTTCTAACCATTCCTTTACATTGGGACAAATATGCCCCTGTGCATGATCGGTTTGATTAACTTTTACTACTTTAGAAATCGCACTAATTTCATCACCAAAACGATTTTTAATAACATCCTCTAAACTTTTACCTTTCCAATACGGAACAATCACCTTACGAAAAGTTTCAATATCTTCAGGATGCACATTAAACTTATCTTGAGGACGAGTTGGAATTGTTTCAAATTCACGATCCACCCAAGAAATTCCACTTTCCGGAAAAACAACACCATAACGAACACCTTTTGTTCGATTTCCAACAATCAACTCTTCTGGCTCCATACCAATTTCAATTTCACTTAATGCGTTATACAAAGAAAGTGCACGCTTATAAGGAATCGATTTATCTTCATTTTCTTGATATGTTCGTGTAATAATCAAAGCTTGCTCAATACTTACAAAGCGTGGTTGAGACAACATTTTATCTTTAAGAATAGAAATACGATCTAACATAGTAAGTCCTCCATTTACAAATCCATTATAAAAAGAACTATGATTAAAATCAATAGTTCTTTATTACTTTTTATTACTTTTTATTGTTTGTAGAATCCCATAAAATTCATTCATCTTGGCATACTCATAATTTCCCATTTGGTAAAACTTATCCGAATCCGCCAACATATAAGACTTTTTCGATTGTTTTAAAACAATACGCTTTGTTTGACCATCATTTGGCATATAGGTCATAACACTTTTAGATTCTAAATCTATACCAACCACACCTAAAAAAGCTAAATCAAAATGAAAACGTTGAAGAAATTCATCACACATATTACCCACAAAGCCATTTCTTGCATAATCAAATTCTCCACCAATGAAAATAGAATGGATTTGACTTGAAGATAGAATTTGAATCACATCCAACATATTGGTAACAACTGTAATATCTGAAATAGGACTTAAGACTAATAATTTAGCTAATTCAATATTCGTAGTCGAAATATCCAAAAAGACGGTCATATTTGGTTCAATCAAATCATAAGCCATTTGCGCTATTTTTTGTTTCTCCTTACTATTCACATTCTTTCTAGAATTCGCATCCTCTAAATGCACATTTAAACGATTCAAAATCGCTCCACCATAAATCTTTTTACATTTCCCTTTTGATTCTAAGAAAGCTAAATCTTTACGAATTAAATCGGGGGTTACACCAAAACGTGTACTCAAATCTTTTACCAACACTTTACCATTCTCTTGTAAATCTTCTAAAATTAAATTTTGTCTTTCTTCTACAAACATACTCATCACCTGTTTAAATATTATATCATTTTTGTGATATACTAAGAAACATCGAGGTACTACAAATGAATAAAAACGGAAATTTTAAAAGTACGGTAGGATTTGTGCTTGCCTGCGTAGGTTCTGCCGTAGGAATGGGAAACATTTGGATGTTTCCATATCGCTTAGGACAATATGGAGGAGCTGCCTTTCTAATACCATATTTAATTTTTATCGCCTTATTTGGTCTTGTTGGTTTATCGGCTGAATTTGCTCTAGGAAGAATGGCAAAAACAGGAACGTTAGGTGCTTATGCATATTGTTGGAAAAATAAGTTTGGTAAATATATCGGATGGCTTCCGCTACTTGGATCTCTTGGGATTGCGATTGGATATAGTGTCATTTTAGGATGGGTATTTCGAAGCATTCAAGGCGTACTCACAAGCGAACTACTCACAAATGATATTCCAGCTTTCTTTACAAATATGACACAATCCTTTTCGAATGTGCCATGTCACTTTTTAGTCTTGTTTGTCACTTGTTTACTTCTTTTTACAAGTGCCACAAACGCCATTGAAAAAGTCAATAAAGTATTAATGCCAGCCTTCTTTATTTTATTTATTATCCTTGCCATTCGTGTCAGCTTATTTAATGGTGCCATTGAAGGATATAAATTTTTATTTGTTCCTAAATGGGAATATTTACTCAACAAAGAAACATGGATCATGGCTATGGGACAAGCTTTTTTCTCCTTATCCATTACCGGTTCTGGAATGATTGTATATGGAGCTTATTTAAAGGATGATGTAGATATTCCAAAAGCAAGTATGCAGACGGCTATATTTGATACAATTGCTGCGATGCTTGCAGCACTTGCGATTATGCCTGCCGTATTCTCTTTTGGCATTGACCCCGTTAGTGGTCCTAGTTTAATGTTTTTAACTCTTCCTGAAGTATTTAAACAAATGCCACTCGGTAATTTCTTTGCCCTATTCTTCTTTATTTCAGTAGCCTTTGCAGGAATCACCAGTCTAATCAACATGTTAGAAGCTGTGTGTGAATCTTGGCAAAACCGATTTCACATTTCTAGAAAAAAAGCGGTTTTACTTTGTGGAATTATCACATTCATCATTTCTGTATGTATTGAAAATGGAGATATTGTTGGCAAATGGATGGATGTTGTCACAATCTACATTATTCCTTTTGCAGCACTACTTGGAGCCATTACCATTTATTATATTTTAGGATGGAATGCTTTAAAACAAGAATTAGACAAAGGAAGAAAAAAGCCGGTAGGACCGACTTTTAAATTCTTAGGTAAATATGTTTACGTATTTCTTGCACTAATAATTTTGATTTTGGGAATTCTTTATAACGGTATTGGCTAAACGTTTCTAAATCTTTCCAAGTAAATACACAGTCCTCTAGTATCATATAACTATGAGGGCTGTTTTCTTTTGGAATCGAAACTGAGCCTGGATTCATATAAATAATACCATCTCGATCTTCAATTGCAGGAACATGGGTATGTCCACATAGTAATATATCCCCCATTTTTAATTTAACAGGTTCTAAATGTCCATGTGTACAATAGATAAAAAGTCCGTTTATATCTAACACAGAATAATCCGCCAAGCATGGAAAATCCAATACCATTTGATCGACTTCGCAATCACAATTTCCACGAACACATAAAATCGAGTCTGAAATCGAGTTCAACATCTCAATCACTTTTTTAGGTGCATAATCTTTTGGCAGATCATTTCTAGGGCCATGATATAAAATATCCCCCAATAAAATCAATCGATCTGGTTTTTCGTATTTGTAAGCATCCATTAGTTTTTGACAATAATAACTTGAACCATGGATGTCACTTGCGATCATATACTTCATAAATTTCTCCTTTAAAAAAAGAATGCCGAAGCATTCTTTTATTTATTATTCACCTTTTTCTAGAGCTAATGTACGAGTTGTTAAATCACATACTTCAGTTGGTCCATAATATTGGATAGCTCCTGGATAAGTATATGCAGTTTCAACAGCCCATGTATCACGGTTTGCTTCGAAGAATTTGAATGGTTTTCCATCTAATTCAACCAATGCTTTTTTGATAACTGGTTTATCTTCACCATTACGACGTTCGATATTCATCATCTTAGTGATTGGCATACCACCAGCAACCCATTCTTCAGCTGGTTTAGATAAGTTAGATACTTTTGATAAATATCCATTATATCCGTATTGGATCAACATGAATGCGTTGTATCCTAATGAGTAGCAGTAGTCAGCATCAAAGTTTGATGGGAATGCACAACGTCCTTCGTATCCGAAGAAGTGGTGTAATGCATTGAATTTACCTGTAAATCCTCTTTCAGTTAATTTATCTTTAACTAAAGCTGAGAACAATTTTTCTGATTCAATTAAAGATACCTGTACGTTTCCGTGTGGATCTCTTTCTAAGAATAATTGTTGTTGGATAGTTTGAGGTAAGATTGCGAATACAGCCATTGATTCAGCAGTTAAACCTTTTTCAATGAATGCATATTTTTCTTCCCAGCTACCTAATGCATTAAATTCTTCTGTTTTGTTTCCAGCTAATAATTCGTTGATTTCAGCAATCAATGCTTTAAATTCTGGAACGAATTCAACTACACCTTCAGGGATGATTGCAACACCGAAGTTGTTTCCATTTGCAGAACGTTTTTCAACAGCATCTGCAATATAGTCAGCGATTTCAGATAAAGATTGTTTTTTAGCAGCAACTTCTTCTGAAATTAAACAAATGTTTGGTTGAGTTTCTAAAGCACATTCCAAAGCTACGTGACTTGCACTACGTCCCATAACTTTTACAAAGTGCCAGTATTTTTTAGCTGAGTTTGCATCACGTTCGATGTTTCCAATTAATTCACTATATGTCTTAGTTGCAGTATCGAATCCGAATGAACATTCGATGTCTTCGTTTTTCAAGTCACCATCGATAGTTTTTGGACAACCGATAACTTGAACACCTGTATTGTGAGCAGCAAAGTATTCAGCTAATACAGCAGCGTTTGTATTTGAGTCATCACCACCGATAATTACGATAGCAGTGATTCCGTGTTTTTCACAAACTTTTGCAGCAACTGCGAATTGCTCTTCAGTTTCTAATTTTGTACGTCCAGATCCGATAATATCAAATCCACCAGTATTTCTGTATGCATCGATATAAGCATCATCGAATTCTACATAGTTGTCTTCTAATAATCCAATAGGACCATTTTTAAATCCGTAAAGAACGTTTTCTTTACTAGTAGCTTTTAATGCATCATATAGACCACAAATAACGTTGTGTCCACCAGGTGCTTGTCCACCAGATAAGATTACACCTACAACTTGTTTTTTAGCTGCAGAAGTATTTTCTCCTTTTTCGAATGTAATTTCTTTTTCTCCGTAAGTGTTAGGGAATAAAGCCGCGATTTTTTCTTGGTCTGCAACACTTTGAGTTGCATTTCCTTCCTTAACACAGATTTCTGAAATACCATTTCTTAACATTCCAGGCAATTTTGGACTGTATTGGTATCTAGCTTTTTGAAGTGGTGATTGATTCATTTTTATATCTCCTTTTCAATTTATACCTACATTAAAAATTTTATAACACTTTGCCCAAAAAGTAAATAGAGCACCCCATCCAAGGCCTTTATTCAAGGTGTGATTTTAAACATTCATATTTCCGATAATCAAACACATCCTCTCTATCTAGTAATTGCGACCATCTTGCCGATAATAATTTCGCATATTTAAAATCTTCCAATCCATACGAACCCAAAGCATATGCATCATTACACTCAATTAATAAGGTTTTTCCATCTTTTGTAACACCAATATCAATCGAACATGCCATAGGTCTTTGTTTCCAGCCCAAGAAACTAATCATAATCGCATCCAATACATTCGCATCATAGTTGTAGTGCCAATCCCCTTTGTATGGACGAACATCAATAATTTCATCATAATAGACAAAACAACGCCATTCACGTACAAACTCCACAGGCTCACTGCATAATACTTCAAGATTTTCATTATAAGCACCACAACCAATCAAATCCTTAATACTTGAAATAACTTTACCTGTAAACACCTTACTATCCACTGGCTTTACAAACCATCCGGCTGACCACTTACTTTCATCTGTCGAAATCGAATTGATAGTATCTTTCCATATCTTTCTTCCTAAGAATTTCTTTAAGCATACTGGATAATCATCCACATGTGGATTAAGCACACCAAACTTTGCGAAAACATTATCACACTGCTTTATATAATCCACAACAATATCTTCTCGAGTAATTTCATCATATACATCATCCAATGAATAATATGGGACAACTTCACAAGCCAATTCATTAAAACCAGAAATAGCCTTCTGCATATTCTGACTATGACCTACCACAAGACCTGAATTATAATCTTTCTTAACCTTAACATACACCTTCATATACTTATCCTCATGTATTACTTTCTATATATTTATTACTTACCATCCATATTGACATTATTCATGTCTATTACTTAAAATTAAATAAAAAAGGGGACATACACACTTATTATGTCCACCCTCTTAAATATTTCACCTTTATTATAACCTAAATGCAACTGCAGCAGCTTCTTCTGTAGCTTTATGGTGTGATTTTAAACATTCAACACTCATTTCTTCCTGTAAGTATTCAAAGAACAATCCAATATGATACCCATCGGCTACGGCATGCGCAATTGTGATATTTACAGGCATCTGATAATTATCATCATATTTTCCAGCTGTGATGATTGGAAAGAAGGCAGCACCACCATTGACCATACGACTTGAAACCGCAGTAAATGCAGTCCATGGTGTACATGATACACAATAAAAGTTAGCTGGTTGGCCCGATTTTACCTTAATGCCTCTTTTGGTTTTACCTAATTCCATATCAGAAGTAATATTCTTGTAGAAAGAACCAAAATCGTCTGTAAAATCCGTCCAACAATCCGAAAATGTATGATCTTCTTCGTGGAAGATTGTATAGTTAGGAACTAAAGAATCCCACACACATAAATCTCCATTTTTATCTTTAAACATTTTAAAGTTTTCAATTCGATTTAACACTTTAGTCACACAATAAATCAACGTTGGATAAAATTTATATCCATTTGTATGACAAAAAGTTAATAACTCACTCACATCAATATTAGCCGTCATATTCACTTCAACATTTAAACTGTTTGTATAATACAGATAATGCTCTTTACGGCACCAATTTTCTAAATCAATCTTCTTATATCCACACATAAAATCTCCTATATTATTGCCATTATAACAGTACCTACTGTAATTAAAATTAAACCTAACAATGCCTTCATTGATAACTTTTCATGAAATACAACACGCGAAAAAACAATTGTTACAAGTATACTCAATTTATCAATGGGAACCACCACACTTGCAAGTCCATCCTGTAAAGCACGATAGAAACATAGCCAAGATCCTCCTGTCGCAAAACCAGATAAGATGATAAACAAGAGTTCTTTTCGATCGACTTCTTTTATTTGAGACTGCTTATTTTTCACAAAGACCATTAGCCAAGCCATAACTAAGACAACACTTGTACGAATGGCCGTACCTAAATTAGAATCAATTCCAGAAATACCAATCTTACCTAAAATTGATGTAAGGCTCGCAAATACAGCTGACAAAATCGCATAAATCAACCAGCTTTTATCTGAAGTATTAGATTCAACATCCTCTTTTCTGTTCATCATCAACATTGTACCTACACCAATCATGCATACACAGTCAATTTTAGCTAAAGACAAGCCTTCATGAAAAAAAATCAAAGCCAAAAGAATCGTTAAAATCGTACTGGATTTATCAATAGGTACAACTTTATTCACATCCCCGTTTTGTAGAGCTTTAAAATAACATAGCCAACTAGCTCCTGTTGCGATGCCAGATAAGACTAGAAACAACAAAGTTTTTCCACTGATATCCGTGATACCCGCTTTAGTTCCAGTCATTAACACCATTACCCACGAAAATACTAAAACCACGATGGTACGTATGGCGGTTGCCACATCGGAATCTGTTTTTGAAATCCCACATTTTGCAAGTACAGAAGTAATGCCCGCAAAAAAGGCAGAACCTGTCGCATAAGTAAATTTTCTCCTTCTCTAATAATTAAACAGTTGGAGATAAACTCCT
>OJMO01002325.1_pt1 | contig 10550 bp, 9 predicted proteins | sample 1597241 | NCBI WGS metagenome assembly OJMO01 (sample SAMEA2452129, study PRJEB22498) | human gut metagenome | biome: human feces; feature: human gut; material: feces | place: Australia | collected 2012 | reverse complement strand
CCCATCAACTGTCCCACAAGGTCGTGCAGCGCGATGTCCACGGCAGCCTTCGCGGCGGTGTCGCCCTCGTTGATCCCATCCACATAAGTCAGGATGTCATCGATCTGGAACGGGTCGCTGAACTGCTCCAGATTGACCTTGCCCAGGAAGTTGCAGACACTCTCCACGGTCTGTCCGAGGTACGGCGGCATCGAAGCCTCGCCATAGCCGGTGAACCCGTCATATTCAATCTTCACCTGCACATCCGGCGTGGTGGTTCTTGAATATGACGCCACGGTGAACGTGTGCCGCAGCTTGAGCTCATACGGCTCGAAACTCAGCTTCATTCTGGCCGAGCCGCCAACTTTGTATGGCTTAGGAATATTACCGCCGCTCTCCTTGCCGGCGCATCCGGTGACAAGTCCACCTGTTCCGATGATAAGTCCGCTTCCGGCGGTCGCCAGTCCGGCGGTCCTAAGAAAATCCCTGCGTTTCATAATTATGCTTTATTTTATTGATTCAATGAATGATGACATCTCCGGTACCTTGCCGAGGGCCGAGTGGAAGAGCTTAATCTGGTTGCGTGTGCGGACGAGATTGTGCTCCGGGTACTTGATTTTGTAGTAGGTGTCGCCGTTTATGTAGTCGGCGAAGAAGCGGACGGCCTGCATAAACGGGAACAGGCAGGCGGCGTACGGCAGATTCTCCCTCTCGACCGGGGTCAGGAACGGTTTCGTGCCTTTCAGATAGCCTCTTGCGAAGGCCTTGAATATCTCCATATCGAAATCGACCTTCTCCAGCTCAGGGGAGTCTTCGGCCACAGGGTTGGCGGCGGTGCGGAGGAAATCTCCGAAGTCCGAGAACACATAGCTTGGCATCACGGTGTCCAAGTCGATGACACACAGAATCTTGCCGTCCTTGTCGAACATCATGTTGTTGACCTTTGTGTCGCAGTGGCAGATCCGTTTAGGCAGTTTGCCCTCACGGTGCAGCTGCTCGGCCTTGCACATCTGGATTCCATACTTGTCGATGTCCTCCAGAATCCTGTGCAGTTCCTGGCCTTCTGTCTTGTCGTCGGCGTGCAGACGGCCTGCCTTGTCCTCCCTGACTGCCTCGACCAACTGCCTGAGCCTCAATTCCATGTTGTGGAAGTCCGGAATTGTCTCCCCGAGCGTGTCAGGGATGTCGGCGAGCATCGCCTCGAAAGCCCCGAAAGCCTCGCCGGCATATCCGGAATATTCCGGATTGACAGTCTCGTAGGTGTAGGCGTTGTCGATGAACACCGAGACTCTCCAATACTTCCCGTCTTCCAGGCAATAGGTCTTCGGCTTCTCGCTCATCAGCACTTCAACCTTCTCTCCCTCGGACTTCAACGGAATGAACCTCAGCACCTTGCGGTCGATGTCATCCTCTCCCGCCGCTTCCAGTTTCTTACGAATATGTCTGGTCACGGCCTCGATGTTGCTCTGGAGCAGATCCACGTCCGTGAATATGGCGTTGTTGATCCTCTGAAGCACGTAATCCGGCGCATTGCCTTCAGTGACAACCTTGTACGTGTCGTTGATCAATCCGTTGCCCAACGGCTTTATCTCCTTGACCTCGCCCTCGATGGCGAAAAGCTCAACTATTTTCTTAAGATCCGGCATAGTTAGTGTCATTTAAAAAATCAATCTTTCAAAGATAACCATTTCAATCAGGAATTTCAAGCGTTAGCCCTATCAATTTGAATATGAAAATTGTTATTTTTGCGGTTAACTCTTCACCGCTTGCTGAAAGTGACTTTGCAACGACTTTCGAGCGTGATAGGTTTTCATTTTTCTACGAGATTTGAGTCGTTATGGAACTTTATGAATATGCCCGTCCGGGGCTGATGGCCGGGAAAAAGATACTTTATGTGCATGGGTTCGCGTCCAGCGGGCAGAACGGGAGTGTCAGGACGCTGAGGCTGCTGATGCCGCGGGCTCAGGTGCTGGCGCCGGATCTGCCGGTGGAGCCGTTCGACGCGATGGAGTTGTTGAGGAATATGGTCGTGTCCGAAAAGCCGGATCTGATTGTCGGCTCCTCAATGGGGGCGATGTACGCGGAAATGCTGTACGGCGTGGACAGGATTCTTGTGAACCCGGCGTTTCAGCTGGCGGACACGCTGCTGAAAAACAATGGGCTGGGACGGCAGGAGTTCCATAACCCTCGTCAGGATGGCGAGACATCGTTTCTGGTCACAAAAACCCTTCTGGAACATTTCCGGGAGGTCAGCTCGCATTGCTTCGAAAGGGCTTCGGAGGACCAGGACAAGGTTTTCGGGCTTTACGGAAAGCGCGACACCCTGGTACACACATTCGATCTGTTCTCCGGACATTATCCGCAGGCGGTCAGGTTCGACGGCGAGCACTATCTTAACGACGAGGCGATCCTCCATTCGCTGCTGCCGGTGATCCAATGGATAGATGACAGGCAGAATGGCGTTCAGAGGCCGGTGCTGTTCATCTCGCTGAGCGACAGGATCATCAACCACTCCAGCGGGTTCCACAAGGCTGTGGCCACGCTGGCCGCGGACTATGACATCCACATTGTCGCCGGGGTGCCGTACAACAATCCCGAATTGTGTCAGAAGGTCTTTGGATGGTGCGAGGAGAACCTCGGTGTCCCTGTCTGGAACCGTGTGACAATCACGAACCACAAGAATCTTCTTCTGGCCGACTATCTGATCGACGCCGAGCCAGAGACCAACGGCGGCAAGGACTTCATGGGCACGATGATCCATTTCGGCTCCGACGCCTTCAAGACCTGGGAGGATGTCCTGACCTTTTTCGCGCGTCTCGGCGGACAATAAGTTCCTTTTACTGTCACTGAGTTTGTTGAAGACTGATGCGTTCAGTCACTTAGACAAGCTCAGAGACTGGATGAAGTTGGCTTTGTGATTGGATGGAGGTGGCTTAGAAGCTGTTTTGAATTGTTTGTTTGAAGTTTTTCACCTCAAAGAACATTTCAAACAATTCAAAACAACTTCTTAGTCGGCCGGGAAGACCACTCCGGCCTGGCGGCGGATCTCGTCAAGGATCTCAGCTGTGACAAGTGATGTCTCCAGGTTGTTGACGGACGATTCAAGGCGGCCTGAATCCAGCACATCGATGAATTCCTTGAACTCGCAGAGGTACTCGTCAGCGTCAACCGGCACGGAGATGTTCTCAGCCTGAGGGCCTGAGGACCGTCCGGAGGTCGGTGCGCCGCGTCTGGTCAGCGATGCCTCACGGGTGATGTGGATCTGGTCCAGCGACAATATTCCTCCGTCGCAGGAAATCTCGGTGCGAAGGTTCGAGTCCGCTATCTTTGAATATATTACCGTGGCGTCCATCCCTTCATATTCAAAGATCACACTGCCTTGCAGGTCAACACGTTTACTTATGGCCCCCACCGGCACCTCGCAGGTCGTGACGCTGGCCTTGATTCCTTTCGGCCGGCCGAAAAGTGAGACCATCGGATAGACCGTGTATATTCCTATGTCCATCAGCGCCCCGCCGCAGCGTTCCGGATTCAGCGAGCTCGGCACCGGCGAATCCTCCTCCCCGGCGATGATCCTCTTGACAAGGTCGTATTTCGAGGAATACTGGCAGAATGACGCGAAGAAATGACGGACATTCCCCAGTTCGTTGAGCCTTAGTCTGGCGTTCCTGAAATTCGGAGTCAGCGTGGAGATCATCGCTTCCATCAGCATCACACCGTTCTCCCTTGCTGCTTTGACCATCTCGCTCACTTCGCAGGCGTTGGAGGCCATCGGCTTCTCGCACAGCACGTGCTTGTGGCGCCTCAGGCACTTGATCGCGATGTCGTGGTGCGTGTCGTTGGGAGTCCCGATATAGATCGCGTCGATTTCAGGATCGGATGCCATCTCGTCAACGTCCGTGTACACTTTCCCGATGCAATGCGCCTCGGCGAACCTCTTCCCGCTTTCCTGCGAGCGGGAGCACACCGCCGCGGCCTCGAACCGCGGCTCAAGCACGGCCCCTTTGAGAACCCAGTCACTGATGCGACCGGTGCCTACTATTCCGAATCTTGTCTTTTTCATTTCAACGCTCCTCTAAGTTCAAGATAATCAATCGCCGCGGTCTTTGCGGAAGCTTTCCCCGCCGTGTCTATGGTCATTACATCGTAGCCGAGTCTCGGTACAAGCCCGGCGGTCTTGTCGCTGAGCTCAGGTTCGATGAGAATCAGTCCGCTGACCGCCTTTTTCATCTTGTAGGCCGCCTTGACCACGGCTTCGGAGGCGAAAGTGTCACAGACAAGGTATATCCTGTCCTTGTCCGTGAACTTCTCTTTCGCGATCTTCTTCACAATAAACTCCACGTCCTTCCCTTTTTCGTGGAAGGCGGTCGCATAGCCGATCAGCCCCTCTGGAACCAACGCCTTCACAAACCCTTCAGGGTAAGCGGTTTTCAGCGGTTCGTGGAAGAATATGACAACCGGCCTTGGCCCCAGCGAGTCCGGAAAGAAGCCTTTCTCGTCAGCGGGCTTGAATACCTTACCGAATATCTTGTCACTGTTGTGGTAGAAACTCAACTCCTCCACGATTATCCTGCTTCCGTTCTCAGCCTTCACCCTTTCGCGAGGGCTGGATTCCTTGAATATGTTCAGTCCGATGATGCCCAATAGGGCGACCAGCAAGGACGCGACTACCGAAATGATCACTTTTTTCATTACCGCATCAATATTTAATGTTTTACACTATCACAAAAATAATTAAATTTGTACGAATATGCCAAAGTTTAACCCAATATCGCGTTGGTCCGAAAGGAACCAGCTCCTTGTGCTCAGCCTCGTCGTCGGAATCGTGGTCGGGCTTGCCGCCGTGCTGCTCAAGACCTTGATCTCGGTGCTCCAGGAGGGCTTGCGTGACGCTTTCGGAGGAGTCCTGGGCGGATCATTGTACTATCTTGCACTGCCTGGAATCGGAATGCTCCTTGCGATGCTGTTCTGCAAGTATGTGATCAAGGACAGTATCGGCCACGGTGTCACCAAGGCCCTTCAGGCGGTCTCAAGGCACGAGTCCAGGATCAAGCCGCACAATATGTGGTCTTCCGTCGCCGCGAGCTCGGTCACCATCGGATTCGGCGGATCCGTCGGAGCGGAGGCCCCGATCGTCTATACCGGAGCCGCCATCGGATCCAACTTCGCCCGCTATATGGGATTGTCCTACAGGAATATGACTGTGCTGCTGGGCTGTGGTGCCGCGGCCGCCGTGGCTGGAATATTCAAGGCTCCTCTCGCCGGAGTCCTTTTCGTGCTGGAGATTCTGCTTTTCAACATTTCGATGACCTCAATGATGCCGCTGCTGCTGTCAACCGTCTCAGCCACAGTGGTTTCCTATACTCTTCTTGGATCTTCCACCCCGTTTGAATGCACCCTTACCCCGTTCGAACTCAAGAATATTCCTTATTACGTCATTCTTGGACTTTTCTGCGGGGCGTTCTCCATCTATTTCATCCGTACGACCTTGAAGCTGGAGGACCGGATCGGCAAGATGGAGAATGTCTATCTGAAATGGATAATGTGCGCGGTCGGGCTCGGAATCCTGATATTCCTTTTCCCTCCGCTCTATGGCGAAGGCTATGAGTCTCTTGGTGTGCTGCTTAACGGGAAGGAACTTTCGCTTGACGGACAGACTCCGCTTGCGTTTCTGGCACACAGCCCGTGGTCCGTGCCGATCTTTTTCATGCTGATCCTTTTGTTGAAGGTGTTCTCCATGACATTGACTAATGCCGGTGGAGGAGTGGGTGGAACTTTCGGTCCGACCCTGTTCGTCGGCGCGATCGCGGGATTCGTTGTGGCGAGAACACTCAATATGCTTTTTGACGGGACTGCGACCTCGATTCCGGAACAGAACTTCGTGTTGGTCGGGATGGCCGGGCTGATGGCCGGCGTGATGCAGGCCCCGATGACGGCGATCTTCCTTATCGCCGAGATTTCAGGAGGTTACGACCTGTTCCTGCCTTTGATCCTTACCTCGACCATCGCTTTCGGAACGACCAGAATAGTCGAGAAATATTCCATCTACACCAAACGTATAGCCCAGAGAGGAGAACTTCTGACCCACGACAGCGACCAGGCCGTGCTGACCTTGCTTAAGGTCTCCGACGTGATCGAGACAGACTTCTCCACGGTGAAGATAGACGACACCCTCGGCCGCCTTGTCGAGGTCGTCTCCGAATCCACCAGAAACATATTCCCTGTTCTGGACTCGGTGGACCGTTTTCAAGGGTTCGTCTCTTTGGAGGACATCCGCAAGGACATGTTCCGGACCGATGAATATGAGACCCTGCACGTCTTCAACTTCATGCGGAGCGCCGAGGAATATGTCTATGAGGACGAGAAGATGGATTCAGTGATGAAGAAGTTCGAGGTCACATCGGCGTGGAATCTTCCTGTGGTGAGGCGTGACAGAACCTACGTCGGGTTCGTCTCCAAGTCCAAGATCTTCTCGGCTTACCGGGACGAGCTGAAGGTCGTTTCCCAGGATTAATTGATAACACTCTGAATATGAAGAATATCTATATTGATTATATTGCCCGTGCCATCGGAGTCAAGGATTGGCAGGTCGAGAACTGCGTACATCTTTTCGAGGAGGGCAACACGATTCCGTTCATCAGCCGTTACAGGAAGGAGAAGACCGGAGGGTTGGACGATGTAGCCGTCGCCGAGATCAAGCACTGGAACGATGTGTTCACGGAGATGGAGAAGAGGAAGGAGGGCATACTGTCCACGATCTCCGAGCAGGGAAAGCTTACGGACGAGTTGCGCTCCAAGATTGAGAATTGTGTGGTGGCCAGTGAGTTGGAGGATCTGTATCTGCCGTACAGACCTAAGAGGAGAACCCGTGCCACGATGGCGAAGGAGAAAGGTCTGGAGCCGTTGGCTGACAAGATGTGGAAGGTTGAGGTGGCTGACCCGGAGGCAGAGGCGAGGAAATATGTCGGAGATAAGGTCGGTTCGGTTGAGGAGGCCCTTGCCGGAGCTCGTGACATCATCGCCGAGCGGCTTTCCGAATCGCAGACCGTCCGTGAGAACCTCAGGCACATATTCAGAACCCGCAGGATAGAGTCCAAGGCCACAAAAGCGGCCTCAAGCAATACCGAGGCTTCGAAGTACAGGACTTATTTCAATTTCTCGATGCCGCTCCAGAGGATTCCTTCGCATAACCTTTTGGCGATACTTCGTGCTGAGAATGAGGGCTTTTTGTCTGTAGGGCTCGATGCGGATCCGGAGAAATGCGGCAACAAGATTTATTATGATTTTTGTCAGGAACATCGTTATCCTGGTTCCAAGCTTGCCGACCAGATCCGTCAGGCCGTTGATGACGCTTATAAGCGTTTGCTTGAGCCATCGTTGACCAACGAGATTGTCAAAGAGGCCAAGGAAAAGGCTGACATCGAGTCGATCAACGTTTTCGGAGAGAATCTCACGCAGCTTCTGCTTTCCTCTCCGGTAGGCCAGAAGAGGACAATGGCGATCGACCCTGGTTTCCGCAACGGCTGTAAGATAGTCTGTCTGGACGAGCAGGGAAACCTCCTGCACCACGAGATCATATTCCCTCACCCGCCTCAGAGCGAGAAGATCAAGTCGATAATGGCTGTTTCCTCAATGATTGATGAATATGCCATCGAGGTCATCGCCATCGGCAACGGTACGGCATCCCGTGAGACGGAGGACTTCATCAAACGTGTCGGTATTCCGGAGAACGTCAAGGTGTTCACTGTCAGCGAGGACGGAGCGTCGATATATTCGGCCTCCGAGGTCGCGAGGCAGGAGTTTCCGGATGAGGATGTGACAGTCAGGGGAGCGGTGTCGATCGGCCGACGTCTGATGGATCCGCTTTCGGAGCTCGTCAAGATCGACCCTAAGTCATTGGGTGTGGGGCAGTACCAGCACGATGTGGATCAGAATCTGCTTCGGGAGAAACTGGACAACACCGTGGTCATCTGCGTGAACAGCGTCGGAGTGAATCTCAACACCGCCAGTCCTTACCTCTTGAGTTATGTCTCGGGCATCGGTCCGGCTTTGGCATCGAACATTGTGGAGTACCGCTCTTCGATCAAGGGCTTCTCCTCCAGAACCCAACTCCGTAAGGTCCCGAAACTCGGCCCGAAGGCTTTCGAGCAGTGCGCCGGCTTCCTTCGCATCCAGAACGCCGAGAATCCTCTCGACAACTCAGCCGTGCACCCAGAGTGCTATCACATCGTTGACAGGATGGCTTCTGACCTCGGAGTCAGCACCAAGGAACTGGTCGGAAATGAGGAGTTGATCAAGAAGATCGATCCGTCGGCCTACGTGGAGGGTGAGTTCGGCCTTCCAACGATCAATGATATTCTGAAGGAATTGGCCAAGCCCGGCCGTGACCCTCGCCAGAGCGCCCAGGAATTCAGTTTCGCCGATGATATCCACGAGATAGATGACCTCAAGCCAGGTATGGAGCTGCCGGGAATCGTCACGAACGTGACCGCTTTCGGAGCCTTTGTTGACATTGGCATCCACGAGAACGGCCTAATCCACGTCTCCCAGATGCGTGGCCAGAAAGTGAAACTCCACCAAAAAGTCACCGTCAGCGTCCTCGATGTCGATCTCGACCGCAAACGCATCTCGCTCCGTCTTTTGGCCGGAAAGTAAACCGTTCGGTCGCTGAGCTTGTGGTTCGATGAAGCTCACCAACCATCGAATCACCCAAGTGAATAACTTAGTTAGCTGATTCTGCGGTCGCTGAGCTTGTCAAAGCATCGAAGCACCTCATAGTTCAGTGATGTGCCGTCATGAACCTTAGCCACCCGCGGCTATAAGCGGGAGGGGCCCAGCCTCCGGCTGGGAGGGACGGAGCGCGAAGCGCGGAGGGTTCGTGGCGGCATTTCACTGAAAAGGGATAAAAACGGTAGGCAGGTGCCGAAATGTTAGTGAATATTTGAATATTATTTCTTTTCAAAAGAGAAATTTGATTATCTTTGTAGAAATGTAAGTATAACTAACAGATTACTCATATTCCGTATTATATTATGAGCGCGACAAGAAGTATATGTGACAACAAGGCGGTAGTTTATCTGCTGTCCGTATTGGCCATTGTGCTTTGGGGAATGTCCTACATCTGGAGCGACCGACTGATCGCCCTCGGAGTCCCGATTTCATATTTCGTCCCGTTAAGGATTTTTGTCGCCGGAATCATACTTCTTCTCTTCAACATCCTAACAAAGAACTTCCGCCTGATAGCCCGCAAAGATATCTGGAAATTTTTGCTGCTCGCTCTCTTTGAGCCACTTATCTACTTCTTCTGCGAGACCTACGGCATAAAAGAGACCGGCTCGCCGACCATCAGCGCGATGATCATCGCCTCAGTACCGATCTTCTCAGTAGGAGCCGGTGCCCTGTTCTTCAAAGAGCGTAGGTAATTTCTCTTTGACAGCCTGGGGATCTACCGATTTTCAGGGAGCAAACTCTACATCTATGCCTGCGGCTAAAGAGATAGATTTAACGGCAGCGTATACATTCGGATCAGCTGGTCCTACATTGTCTGTCGCTAGCTTATGGTGGGCAGGACAAGGTGCCGGTGACTACTTTAACTTCAAGAGTCACGAAACAGCTCACCATTTTGAAGCAGGTTTGGCTTACACTTTACCTATTGAGAAGTTACCTTTGTCTATCACTTGGAATTTCATGTTTGCCGGTCAAGACAAAGATGAAAATGGAAACCAAAACTATTCTTCTTATGTGGAGTTGAATTTTCCATTCACAGTGAAGGGCGTCGATCTGAATGCAACTTGTGGTGTTCTTCCATACGATGCGGGAGTAACTACGTATGGAGGTGATGTAAATAGTGGATTTGCAGTAACGAATGTTGCATTGAAAGCAACGAAAGATATCAAAATCACGGATTCTTTCTCATTACCTATTTTTACACAGGCAATTTGGAACCCTCGTATGGAGGATGCCCATCTTGTCTTGGGAATTTCTTTAAGACCTTGATATAGTATACGCATGGACCGAGAACAAAGTGTACAACATTTTTTGGATTTGTTGAAAAAGTCTCGTCGTGGCAATTTTAAAATCTACATCGGCATGATTGCCGGTGTAGGTAAATCGTATCGGATGCTATCAGATGCCCACCAATTACTGGAAAGCGGTATCGATGTCAAGATCGGTTATATAGAAACACATGGGAGAGTCGAGACAGAGGCATTGGTGGAAGGACTGCCTGTCATTCCACGTCGTAAAATATTTTATAAAGGAAAAGAGATCGAAGAGATGGACTTACAGTCAATTCTCAGTATTCATCCTGAAGTTGTTATCGTTGACGAATTGGCTCATACCAATGTTGAAGGCAGTAAGAATGAAAAACGTTGGCAGGATGTTATGGATATACTGGATGCCGGTATCAGTGTAATTACGGCAGTTAATATTCAGCATATAGAAGGACTAAACGAGATGGTGCAGGACGTGGTTGGCATTGAGGTCAAGGAGCGTATTCCTGATATCGTACTGGAGCAGGCGGATGAAGTAGTCAATATAGACCTTACTGCTGACGAACTGCTGGCTCGGTT
>OJMO01002322.1_pt1 | contig 10575 bp, 7 predicted proteins | sample 1597241 | NCBI WGS metagenome assembly OJMO01 (sample SAMEA2452129, study PRJEB22498) | human gut metagenome | biome: human feces; feature: human gut; material: feces | place: Australia | collected 2012 | reverse complement strand
TTGGAATATTTGACCAAGAACGAACCTTCTTTATAACTTCCAAACCATCCATATCCGGTAAACCTAAGTCTAGAAGCATAATGTCAGGATTATAAGAAAGAACATTCATAATACCTTGTTTCGCTGTTTTTGCCAGACGAAACTGATAGTTTTCCATCTCAAGTGTTGTCGTAATCAAATTTCCTACCGCAACATCATCTTCAATAACTAATATTTGTACTTTATTCATAAAGATTCACCTCCACTGCGTCCAATAAAAATTTAAAACAAGCACCATGAGGATTTACATTTTCTACCCAAATCTTACCACCATGCGCTAAAACAATCGACTTACACAAAGATAAACCTAAACCCATACCTCGTCTTGTATCTCCACTATGATTATTTTCCGTATAGAACATTTCAAACAGTTGATCTGGATGTAAAACACCATTTCCATCATCTTGAACTTCAATTAATATCTTATTCTCAATTCGTTTTGCGCTCAAAACAATTTTAGAATTCTCTGGCGTATATTTAATCGCATTATTCATTAAATTCACTAATACTTGAATAATCAAACGCGCATCCATATTGGCCATCAACAAATCATCCTCTAAATGCATAGAAATATTATGATTACGCTTATTGCGCCCCAAATGATGAATGGCCTCTCTAAAAATATCCTCAATCATTTCTGGTTGTAGGTTCAACTGCATCGTACCATTTTCAATTCTCGTTATAAACAATAAGTTTTCCACCAAATCATAAAGCCACATCGCATCATTATAAATATCCTGATACAATTCCTTCTTCTTTTCTAAAGAAAACGCATTCTCGTTTTCCAACAATAAACCTGCATTACCAGATATAGATGTTAATGGCGTTCTTAAATCATGCGAAATCATACGCAATAAATCGGCTCGCAACGCTTCTTGTTTAGCTTGCTGCTCAATCTTTAGATTTTCTAGGCGAATCCTTTCCTTTTCTAAAGCCATACCACACTCATCCAATATCGCAAGCCACAAATTCTTTTCAAAAGAATCCATCTTATCTTTTAAAACAATTCCAACCACACCTAATACTTCGTGCGTTCCATTTATAGGCAAATATAAGCACATCGAATCCGAATGATAACTCGTTGTCTTTCCAGCCTCATGCCTATTTTTATAAACCCAAGCCACAATATCCGTTTCTACAGGACACTGTCCTAATAGAATAGGCTCATCATTATGTGGATACAAAACTAAATCTGTATCCAACAATTTATGCAGCTGTTTTAACATGGACGCATAAATCGCATTCATATCATTCGCCTTTTGAAGCATCTGGCTCATCTCCAATAAGACTTGCGTACGATATACTTGTTTGGCATTCTCAAAAGACTGTTTCTTTAACCTTGTCATTAATGAACTTGAAGACATAGCCACCACAAACATCACAATATATGTCGTAATATAGCTTGGATCACTCAACAAAGAAAAATAGGGGTATGTAAAGAAAAAGTTAAAACATAATACTGAAAATAAAGATGCCAATAAACTATAGATATATCCGCTTGTCCAAATAGATACAAATACAATCCCCAAGATATAAATCATAATGGGTGTCGTAATCAAGAATTGAAAGTGCATAAATCCCTTGCCAATTAGCGTGCAAAGAATAAGAATCAAAATCATCTTTAACAAATCTTTAAAGGAAAAACGAAAAGAACTAAAGTCAAAATAAAACAAACGACGATAGTCATGAGGATAATTCACAGAATATACATCAATGTCACGCAATCTAAATAAAGCCTGTGAGGCAAGACTCTTTTCTATAACTACGCAATCCACTTGTGAAACATCCACATATTCAACAATCTGTCGAATCTTATTGTGCCCATAAAGAATTGTAACTTTAGCTCCCTTACTCTCCGCAAACTTAATATTTTCACGCAAACAACTCTTTGATGCCGCACTCATACTTTCATCTTTTGGGGTCTGCACATAAACAGCACTTAACGTCGCATGATTGTTTTTCGCAATTTGAGCCCCTTTTTCAATCACTCTTGAATTATATTTTGAAGTCGATAAACATAATAATACACTAGCCATACGACAAGTATAACACAAGCCCACAAAACAAGCCCACAAAGAACCAATTATCTTAACATTGTCTTAATATAGTGTTAGAATATTTTTATAAAATCTTAATGCAGACTAGTGTAGAATGTGTTGAGATATTAGGATAGGTGGTTTTATGTTTAAAAAACGTATGAATCGCATTACCCCAGGACAAATGATCATCCTCAGTTTTGCGACTATGATATTTATTGGTGCCTGTTTGCTTATGCTTCCATTTTCCACAAACGATGGAAGGGGCGCTCCCTTTTTAGATGCATTATTCACTTCAACCAGTGCCTCATGTGTAACCGGACTGATTGTGCATGACACAGCTCAATATTGGTCCCCATTTGGACAACTTGTCATTTTAACACTTATTCAAACTGGAGGTATGGGAGTTATTACTATGGCAATAATCCTATCTGTTCTAGGTGGTAAAAAAATTGGTTTTAAACAAAGATACTTTATGCAACAATCTATTTCCGCACCAAAACTAGGCGGTATTATTCGAAACACAAAATGGATTCTTAAAGCTACCTTATGTGTAGAAGCATTAGGAGCCATTTTATTAGGCATTCGCTTTCTGCCTCGCTTTGGCCTAGTCAAAGGCATATGGTATTCCATATTCCATTCTATTTCCGCCTTCTGTAATGCTGGATTTGACTTAATGGGCACCAAACAAGCCTATTCATCCCTAACTAGCTATTATGGCGACATACTTATATCCAATGTTATCGCAGCACTAATTGTACTTGGCGGCTTAGGTTTCTTTGTCTGGAAAGATGTGGTTCAATACAAACGTCATTTGCACAAATATTCCTTACAATCTAAAGTCGTGCTATTTACGACAGCCGCTTTATTGATTATTAGTACGCTCTACTTTTACATCAATGACTTTAGCCATTGGAATATGCGTCTAGCCGATCAAATCAACGTTTCCATTTTCCAAGCCGTATCCCCAAGAACAGCCGGCTTTAATACGATTGATTTAAACAAAATGAATCAAAGCAGCATCCTCTTTATGACACTACTTATGTTGATAGGAGGAAGTCCACAAGGTACGGCCGGAGGTTTTAAAACTACAACACTTGCCGTATTGATACTAAGTATTCGTGCTGTATTCAATCATAAACAAAACCCACAATGTTTTGGAAGAAGAATTTCCATGGACACATTAAACAATGCTACAGCCTTATTTATGTTATTTATGGTATTATTCTTTACAGGAGCACTCCTTATTTCGGCCTTCGATCAACTACCCATTCTAGACGCCCTATTTGAAGCGGCCTCTGCCATTGGAACTGTTGGACTTACATTAGGAATCACACCCACACTATCAAGTGCATCCCACTGCATTTTAATTTTCTTGATGTTCTTTGGAAGAGTTGGAGGATTAACTTTACTGTTAGCTATTTCTAAACATCAAGTTGTCGCAAACGCAAATTTACCACAAGAAAATATCACAATTGGATAAAGGAGAAAATATGAAATCAGTATTAATTATTGGAATGGGACGTTTTGGACGTCACATGGCACAAAAACTATATGATTTAGGACATGACGTTTTAGCTATTGATAAAAGTGAAGCTAAAATCAACAAAGTATTATCTTATGTCACAAATGCACAAATTGGAGATTCCACCGACGAAAGTTTTGTTGACTCACTAGGCGTATCCAATTTTGACCTTTGCGTTGTAGCCATTGGAGATGACTTTCAAAGCTCACTAGAAACAACCGCCTTATTAAAAGATTATGGCGCTAAACTTGTTGTCGCAAGAGCCGTACGTGATGTGCACGCTAAATTCTTATTGCGTAATGGAGCCGATGAAGTCGTATATCCTGAAAAACAAATTGGTAATTGGGCAGCCGTACGTTTCTCAAGTGAAAATATCTTTGACTATGTACAACTTACTCCAGACTACTCAATTTATGAAATTTCTGTGCCAAATTCATGGATAGGAAAAAGTATGTTAGAACTTGATATTCGAAGAAAGTACCACATCAATATTTTAGCCACTAAAATCAATGGAATTCTTGACCCACTACCTAGTGCGGAACACACTTTTGAAGAATCGGAAAACATTCTGATTCTTGCACAAAATTCAGACCTACAAAAATTCCTTCGCTTTTAATGAAATCTTAATATGTCGCCTCATTCTTTAACACCATTTAAACATTGAAAATTCTACAATAAAGGTGTAAGAAAGAGGCGATTATTTATGTTAGGTATTTTATCAATAGGATCCGTAATCTACATTTCTTTCTTAGTCCCACGACTTTTAAATCACATCTTAAATATCACACACCATTAATGTATGCCACAAGCATACCAATTATCCCCATTTCTTAGTTTAAAATATACTTAAGAAAGGGGATTTTATCATTATGAAAACATGGAAATTAGTCAGTGGAATCATTTCCACTGTATTAAGTGTATTTGTCGTATTCCAAAGTATGATGGCAGGCCTTGCCAACGCACTAGAAGAAAGTGGACAATCCAGTGGCAGTGCAGGACTTGTTGTTAGTATATGCATGCTTTGTGGAGGAATTGTATCGATTGTATCTAGAAAGAACAACTCTAAAGGCACAAACATTGCACTTATTATTCTGTTTGGTTTAGCTACATTCACAGGCTTTGTACTTGCAGGTAACTATTCAGACCTATATATATGGTCTTCTTGGTGTTTAATCAATACAATACTCGCAATCATTTCATCAAGAAAAGGTATCAGAAATTAAAACTGATACCTTTTAAATTATAATAAATCCTTTGTTTTTCGAACCAAGTATAACGGAAGATTTGTAAAATCACCATCCTTACGATACCCACGTTTAGAAAAACGATATGCATGTTGAGGTGAATTATTTGCGACATATGTCTTAAAGGAATTGGCAGACCTATCCTCCCCACCCTTTACTTCAATTGGAATAATTTCCATTTTATTTTGAACCACAAAATCAATCTCACCATTTTTATCCGAATAGTATCGTGGTTCTACTTCAAACTGTCCTTTTAATTGTTGTAAAACATAGTTTTCTGTCATTGGTCCTTTAAATTGGTAATCCGTTTTCAATAATATGGCGCTATTATCCACACCCGCCATTTGTTTAAGAAGCCCAGTATCAAACATAAACAATTTAAATTGATCCAATTTATCAAAAGCAGACAATGGATGTTCCATCTTAGACACATTATATACACGATTCAACATACCAGCGGATACTAGCCATTCAATAGCTTCTTCAAAATCTCTAGCTCTAGCTCCTTCACGGACAGCACCATACATAAACTTCTCATTCGGTTTTGCAAGTTGAGCAACAATACTTCTAAACACCATCAAAATACGTCCACTATTCACTTTTCCATTATGCTTAGAAAAGTCATTTTCATAAACCTCAACCAATTCTCTTTGGATTCTAGATATCATGGTAGGATCCTTATACTTGATCCATGAAGATACACATTCAGGCATACCACCAATAATAAGATAGTAATTATAAGCATCTAATAAGCGTTGATGGAAAATTTGTTCGATAACTTGTTCTTTTTGAATACTTTCATAATATGCATACAATCCTGAATCTATCGCATTTAAAAACTCATCAAACGTCAACGGATAAATATCTAAAAGATTAACCATGCCTACAGGATATGATTTTGGCTTTGCCAATAATGTGCCTAAAAGACTACCTGCCGTTATCACATGATATTCATTTGCCTTTTCTTTGAAATACTTCAGTGTATTTAATGCTTCAGGACACTCCTGAATTTCATCAAATATAATCAAAGTTTTTTCAGGCTCAATTTTTTCATCACTGATCATAGAAAGAAGTTCAATAATACGATGTGGATTTTTATTGGTTTCAAAAATAGATTTTAATTCATCTTCTTCATCAAAGTTAAAATAAACATAATTATCATAATAATTCTTACCAAATTCCTTCATCAACCAAGTCTTACCAACCTGTCTTGCACCTCTTAATACCATAGGTTTTCTCTCAGGACTATTTTTCCATTGAACTAGCTTTAAAATCGCATTTCGCTTCATGAAACCACCTCTTAAATATAAACTAGCACATTTTTCCGGACTTTTCTACATCTATTTAACACATTTTTTCGCACTTTTAGACACCTATTTGACACATTTTTCCTGTCTTTTTAGTATTAATTTAACACATTTTTTCTGAAGCATCAAAAAAAGACAGCATTTAAGCTGCCTATCTTACCATATCACGAGTAATGTCTTTTAAGCTTTTAGCCCCACACATCTCCATAGTATCTTGCAGTTCACTACCAAGCTTGTCCACTAAAACTTGAATACCTTCTTCTTTTGCGCCATAGATTGCATTCACAAATGGACGAGCTACAATAACAGCATCGGCTCCCATTGCCAAAGCCTTAAAAATATCGACACCATTACGAAGTCCTCCATCGACAAAGATCTTCATACTTCCATCCACAGCTTTTACAATCTCTTCAAGCACTTCAGCTGTTGCAGGCGTCTGATCTTGAACACGACCACCATGATTAGAAACTACAATAGCTGCAGCACCCGCTTCTTTTGCCTTTAAAGCCCCTTTCACACTCATTACACCCTTCACAATAAATGGGACAGGTGTTTTAGAGATAATGGCTTTTAATTGTTCTGTATTCATTCTTCCTGCAGGAGGCTGACACCCCTTTAAGAAAGGAAGCCCAGCTGCATCCACATCCATCGCTACCGCAAACGCATTACTGTTTAAAGCTAAATCTAGCTTTTCTAAATATGTTTCCAAACTCCAAGGTTTAACTGTTGGAATACCATACCCATTATTTTCTTTAATGATACGCGTCGCATTGATCATAATATTAGGATCTTTTCCATCTCCTGTAAACGCACAAATACCTGCATCCATACAACCTCGAACTAAAATATCATTATATCCATTATCATCATAGGCATTTGAATAGTGCATTCCCACAGCCCCAACAGGACCTGCAAAAATCGGATATTTAAATGTATGACCAAATAAGTCTAATTCTGTATTTACAGGCTCATTATCTGTAATTGTATCCATGTTGACACGAATATTTTTCCAAGCATCATAGTTACGCATCGCAACATCCCCAATCCCTTTAGCCCCAGGACCTGGAATCGTATTTCGACATGCCTTTCCATCACAAACAGGACAAGACTTACATAACTTTGTCCCCATTACTTCACGACTTTTATCCATCAATTCCTTATAATTCATAATCATTCCTCCAATACATTCGCAATAACTAAGCCTAATATTCCAGCTAAAAGCTTTGCAACCACAAACCAAGTCACACTTGCAGGGTTGACTGAGGCAATAAAACCAAGTTGTCCACCAAACACAAATGCCCCACTCAATGAAAAAGCAGCATTTAAAATCTTACCCTTCCTGTTCATTTTACTAAATAATGGTAACATCGCAATACTTGTTCCAAAAGATAAGATAATTCCCATTACTGAATATTTATCAATATTTAGTATTTGACCTACTCTTTCAATTTGATTCGAAAACTTTCTTAATATGATTTCACAAAACACCAATGAACCACACACAATGATACTCATTTGAAATACAATGCGCAAAGCTTCATTGATCAATGTTGCGTTTGTGAAGTTCATATTGAAAAAGAAAGTAAGACAAACTAGGAAAAAGAAAATATATTCTACGATTTGTACAAGCTTCGAAAACAAAGTTAAAACCACAATGAGTGTTTTAAACGATATAAAGAACAAGCCAATTAGAATGGCACAAATAAAAATCACGGGTAAAAAAGAAAGAATAAAGTGATCAATTTTTAATAAAAAACCACTCACTATAAGAATGGGTAATAGTCCTAAAATACCATAAACCACACCTTTTAAATAATGATTCAAATCATCTTTATCCAACTCATTTAAAAAAATGGGCAATTGAAAGCTAATCAAGCATCCTAAAGTTGACGTTAATAATACTCCACAGAAAATAAGAATATTATTTGAATGTGTCATCGACTCTATAATGGAGTATCCGCCAAGATCTGGTGCCAACAAACTCGAAATAATCATCTCTTTGTTTTTGAAAAGAGTGGCATGTCCATTTAAAAACGCAATCGCAATACAATAAAAGCCCCCAACACTCATCATAAAATCGCCCATTGTGATAATGCCTCGATCAAAAGAAGCGGCTAACCCAAGTCGATTCTTAAACATTTTGTCAAATAAACCTAAAGCGGCAAAGCATAATAAAATAAAAATAATCGGATTCATGACTTCATTCTATTATAAGAAAGAAAAAAAGTCGAAGAAAAATATTAAAAAGAGCATCATTTATGTTCTTTTGAATTAGCTGTTAAAACAGCTTCAACTTGTGCAATTAATTGCTCTTTATCTGGCATATAAGTAACGTATTTTGAAGCAAATATATTGTTGTTTAATCCACCTAACGCATATTGCATATCCACATTTCCTTTATCAGTACATAGGATAAGTCCAATTGGTGGATTATCGTCTTCTTCATTTACTTCAGCTGCATAGTAATTCAAATACATATTTAGTTGTCCAACTGCTTCAGGCATAAGTTTAATAGTCTTAAGTTCAATTAATACATAAGATTTTAAAATCTTATTGTAGAAAACCATATCAACGTAATAATGAACATTGCCAAAGGTTACTCTTTGTTGCGTTCCGACAAACATAAAACCCTTTCCAAGTTCCAAAAGAAATTTTTCAATTTGTCTTACAAGAGCTTCTTCAAGGTCTGATTCCATCATCGGTTTGTCTTCAGGTAACCCTAAAAATTCAAAAACATATGGATCTTTCACAATATCTTGTGGATTAGCAATCTCATTCCCTTTTAATGCCAAATCTAGTACTTTCTGTTTATTTACATTTCCATTAGACAATAGCAATCTTTCAAAAAGAGATGATGATATTTGTCTTCTAAGTTCTCGAACACTCCATTTTGCGTTAATACACTCTATTTCATAAAATTGTCGCTTATCTTTATCGGAAATAGATAGCAATTCACAATAATAAGACCAACTAAGTCGTTCAGACAGTGTCTGAACGCTTCCGTACTCTTTACAAGAAAAGACTTTCCAAAGGAAAGTCACACGTCTAAATGACGTGCCCGGTTCGTTTCCAGTCGTCCGGTAACATTTCAATATCCACTCCATCTTTCTGAATCATTCGGTATCCCGATTCATTCAGTCTTTTGCGATGGAGTTTTTATTGTATGCTTTATTTATAAACACTTCAGAATTTCATCCATGATCTATGTACCTATCATCCAGTAAGATATCATAAACTTCTGGTTCTGATTATTTATCTTATTTAATCTACAAATCCCATGCCTCTTCGATTGATGACATAGGCTGCACAATAATGTACACTCAATCCTTTGATCTTTGTATACTTTTCTTTTCCAATCTTACTCGTATTCTTTGGATCTACTTTGATTACATCCACTTCATTCATCAAACATTTTCTTTCTAGTTTTTCTAATATCTTTTTATACGCAAAACTCGATAATGTTTTATTTTGTTTTTTAGGTCGATAGAGCATTCTTGTTTTCAACTGCTTGAAATTCAAGTCTTCAACTACCAGACTCTTCTTCTTGGATTTACAAAATTCCATGATTTCAATGGCAAGCTGATACAGTTCTTCATTTCGTTTATTCTTTGTATTCTCTTTATGGATTGGATACTTCTTAATTAGTACAATATTTCCATCTTTATTGGTTTCACATAGTGCTATATGGTCAACATTGATATCGATTCCTACGGCTCCATATAATGTATCAGTCTTTGGAAGATTCATATGTTTTTCAAACATAGCTTTCACAATAAAGTATTCACCATAATCCATCAATTCATAAGCTACAGCCTTATCAGTTGAATTGTGCTTTTCATTGACTCTTGCATACAACTCATCCTTGTACTTATGAAACTGTACCTTGAATACAATGTCTTTCTGAGTACTTCGATAGGTCAACATATCAGTATCAACATTTAATTTGAAAAGGTTGTTTGAATACTTGCCCTGTCTTCTTCCTGGAATCAACATTCTTCTGGCTCTTTTAAAACGATATGTTTCTAAATCACCATTTTTCAAGTTCTTTTTACCACCAAAACATACAGAAGGCATCTTTCTTTTAAGCTTGAACTCATTTCGGTTTCTTCTGAATTTTAGATTGCGAATAATGCTCTTCAATCTTTTGATATTTGGATCCAATTCCTGCACCTCATATAAGTAATCTTCTTCTGTATATTTCTTTTTCTTGGATCTATTGATCAGTTTCTCTTTTTCCTTTAAAGCCTTCTTCAATTGATTTTCCTTCTTTTTGATTTTCTTGTCTATCTTTTTGATACGAGTCTTGATCATATCTTGATTTTCTTTTTCTAAACACTTAAGGCTTTTCACCAAAGCCTTGGCCTCATATATGGCAGACAAAGGAAAATAATCACTTGTACCATAGAAGGACTTGATCATTCTTT
>OJMO01002321.1_pt1 | contig 10579 bp, 9 predicted proteins | sample 1597241 | NCBI WGS metagenome assembly OJMO01 (sample SAMEA2452129, study PRJEB22498) | human gut metagenome | biome: human feces; feature: human gut; material: feces | place: Australia | collected 2012 | reverse complement strand
TGTTAACCTTAAATCTAATACTATGAAAAACACATTGCAAAGGTACGGACTTTTTCGACATTTGCAAGAGTGTCGGGGCATAAAGTGTGTATTTGTAACACTTATTATATTTTATGCCTTTGTACTACATCTTTTTTAAAACTTGAGGTGTGTTGCTGAAACATAAATTTGCATCTGTTTTGCTTCCACACTTCCACCCACCTCCTGTATCTCCCTATCCATCGGCATTTACCCTGCGGTGGAAGCAACCTGAAAAGGTGGAAGCAAAATTTGCTTCCAGCTGCCAAAAACGTCTGAGTTTTGCCGTAACCTATTATCCCCTATCATAATACCGCGTGTGGGTTACATAAATCGGTCGGTGTAGTTTTCCTGCATTTTCAAGTTTACCCGACTATGAATAATGCCGTCTAATGTCTTTTAAGTTACTGTACAATACAGTTGTGCCTTGTGCGCAATAGGTGCGGGCTACGTACTTCATCTGTAAAAGCCTTGGAGTTAGTGACGCCTAACGGCCATGAACAGCTCTGCTTATGACCGTCAAACGATTGCTTCATGGCCGTTAGCAGAGCTGTTCATAGCCGTTAGGCGTTATTAATTCCCTATGCAACAGTAGACATACTTACTTACGCAACTTCAATAATGCATTTATGAGGGTAAGATATTGGAATGTAGAATGATATATTGGAAATGATGAGGTGTTTTTTAAACGTTCGTTTAATGGACGCAAAGATAAGCTGTATTTTTTGAAGTAACAAAATGTTTAATAAAAATATTTCCAAAGCGTTTCCTATTTTATCTTAATATATTGAATAACAGTAGTATATATCTAATATTTGACATCTTAAAGTTCTGTTCCTTTTTAACTTTTATGCCTCTACTTATTTTCTTAAAAATAGACGTTTATTAAACGAACGTTTATTGGACACTTCTATGAGTCTAATATCTTCTTTAATAGCTTGTTATTATTGCAAAAGTGTACAATACGGTTTGAGTGGGAAAATGTCTCGTTCAAACCGCGAAGCGCACCCGGAACTGAGCTGATTCATTCGAAAGAAAATTCCTAAGTGACTGAACAACAGAAATATTGGTTTGCAGCCCGCACCCGTGACAAGCAGGAATTCACAGTCCGGAAATCTCTGGACCGACTTAAATCGGAAGAACATTTGGACCTTGATTATTATCTTCCCACGCGTTTTGTCATTTCGCAATTGAAGTATCGTCGTAAGCGTAGCGAAGTTCCAGTAATCCGCAATCTGGTATTTGTTCATTCCACCAAGCAGACAGCCTGCGATATTTCCAACATCTATAATGTCCCCCTTTTTTATATGAAGGACCTTTCCACGCATTCCATGCTAGTGGTACCGGATAAGCAAATGGAGGACTTTATGTTCGTAATGGATTTGAATCCTGACGGTGTCAGCCTTGATAGCGAAATTCTGACTGTTGGGCATAAAGTAAAAGTTATCAAAGGCGAACTCAGCGGTATTGAAGGTGAGGTTGCCATCGAAGCCAATAAAACATACGTTGTTATCCGCATTAAAGACCTTTTGACTGCAAGTGTCAAAGTCCCCAAATCCTATCTGAAAATAATCGGGTGACTTCTAAATAAGTATAATCTTATATTTTAATCATATATCATAATAATGAATGATTTAACTTCCCGTGCTCTTGAGCTTCAGCATGCAGCTCATGAGCTGATGTATCTTGGTATGGACGGTGAGCCGGTCTATTCCGACACTTTTTGCCGGTTGAATAAGGAAGTGCTTGTTAAGTCCGATTCTCTTTTTTCTGCTCAGAGTTCCGATGTTGAAGAGGAGGCGAATTTGTGTCTGGCTCTTTTGATGGGGTATAATGCTACCATTTATGATGATGGGGATAAGGAGCAAAAGAAACAAATGGTATTGAATCGGATTTGTCTTGTTTTGGAGCAGTTGCCTGCTTCTTTACTTAAAGTCCGACTACTGACTTATACATATGGGGAGGTTTATGAAGAGGTCTTGTTTCAAGAAGCCTATGCGATTATTGAAGGTTGGAACAAAGATAATTTGACTTCGGAACAAACTGTAATCATCGAAGAATTGAAAAATATCGAAGAAAATCCATATCCGTTTGAGGAAGTGGAATGTAAGCCGTAGAGCCCATTGTGTTTTTTCTTTCCTTTAATATAAGCAAAACTACGGTCTAATATTTTGGTTATTTAGGTAATAAATAAAAAGCAAAAAAGTTTAATACAATAGTGACGACAGAACAAAATCTAGATAAACGCCGTATTGCTAAAAATACTTTGCTGCTCTATGTCCGTATGTTTTTAATGATACTTATTGGCTTGTACACCAGTAGAGTCATATTGAAAACATTGGGAGTCTTAGATTATGGAGTGTACAATGTAGTTGGAGGCATGGTTTCCATGTTCGCTTTTCTGAATTCTGCTATGGTTGCCGCTTCACAAAGGTTTATCTCGTATGAATTGGGACGTGGAGACAAGGAAAGGCTGAATCTTGTATTTTGTACGTCAATAAATATCCATGTAATTATAGCGGTCATCATTTTTCTATTGGCTGAAACTATCGGATTATGGTTTGTCAATACTCAGTTGGTAATTGATGTGGATAGAATGGTGGCTGCCAACTGGGTCTATCAGTTTTCTGTATTCACTTTTATGGTCACTGTGGTGAGTGTCCCTTATAATTCATGTATAGTCGCTCATGAGCATATGAGAGCTTTTGCCTATATAGGTATTGTTGATGCATGTCTGAGGTTGGGGGCGGTATTTTTACTATTGGTATTTCCTTATGATAAACTGATATTCTATGCTTTTGGTGTTTTTGTAGCAAGTATTGCAGTTCGTATTCTTTATAGTTTCTATTGCAAAAGACATTTTGAGGAGTGTACCTATAGTTTTCTAATGGATAGAAGATTACTGAAAAAGATGTTTTCTTTTGCCGGATGGAGTGTTTTGGGTAATCTGGGCTTTTCATTTAAGGATCAGGGATCAAATATCATTCTTAATTTATTTTATGGTACTTCTATTAATGCAGCAAGAGGTATAGCTATGCAGGTGAGTGGCTTGGTCTCTACTTTTTCGTCTAATTTCTCGATGGCCTTGTTTCCTCAAATAACCAAGCAATATGCTGGTGGAAATGTAGAAAGCTGTTTGAACTTGGTATATTCTGGTGCACGATATACGTTTTATTTGTTAGCTTTGATTTCTATTCCATTTTTGATAAATGTGGATTATGTACTTACGTTATGGTTGGGGAATGTGCCTGAATATACTTCTATATTCTTGATAATATCTATGATTGTATCTATTCTTTATACGGTTACCGGTACAGTGACTACAGCTTTGCAGGCAACCGGAGAGATTAAGTGGTTTCAGATAGGTATATGTGTTATCATGTTGTCGGAATTGCCTATTGGTTATATCCTTTTGGCATATGGTTATCCACCTTATTATGCATTATGTCCTGGTATCTTAACTGGTATAATTGCTATTTTTTTTCGTATTTTTCTCTTAAAAAGATATATACCAGAATGCAATATATCACATTATTTATTTGCAGTATTTGCTCGTAGTATGGCTATTGGAATTGTAACTTGGATAATTTGTAATTATATCCATAGCTTTTTTCCAGATACATTCTTTACTGTTATTCTTACTTCGTTGATTTCAGTGGTCATTCTTTTAATATTTGTTTTTTCTTTTGGCTTATCGTCTGTTGAGCGTAGTATGATAAGACAGAAGTTGGAATTGGTAATTCATCGAATGTATGAATAAATTTATTATGTCATAGTTCATTCTATATTTCCATGATTTAAAATTATGAACATAATGTTAGTCTATTCCAAGATAATATATTCTTTCTTACGAGATACTTCGCAATTGTGGAGAGAGGATGCATATTTAGCACCTCACTTTATAAAAAAAACTTGCTTGTAGTTTACATAATTAGAAAAATACTTGTAATCATGAATTCAATTAAAATTTGTGTCATTGGTTTAGGATATGTAGGACTTCCTTTGGCTCGTCTCTTTTCAACTAAGTATAAAACAGTTGGATTTGATATGAATAAAGCTCGCGTAGATGCATTGATGGCAGGACATGATGCCACTTTAGAAGTATCTGATATGTTGCTTCAAGAGGCTATTTGCAATTACGGTTTTGTTTGTACTTCGAACATTGAAGATATCTGTGATTGCAATTTTTACATTGTTGCAGTTCCCACTCCGGTAGATATAAATAATCGTCCGGATCTTTTTCCTTTATGGAGAGCAAGTGAAACTGTGGGGAAAGTCATTTCCAAAGGGGATATTGTGGTATATGAATCCACAGTCTATCCAGGAGTAACAGAAGAGGAATGTTTGCCTATTGTGGAAAAAATATCGGGATTGAAATTTAATGTAGATTTTTTCGCAGGCTATTCTCCTGAACGTATTAATCCGGGAGATAAAGAGCATACAGTGGAAAAGATTAAAAAGGTGACTTCTGGTTCCACACCCGAAATAGCAAATATTGTAGACAGTGTATATAACTCTGTTCTTGTGAATGGTACGCATAAAGCACCTAGTATTAGAGTGGCGGAAGCATCGAAGATTATAGAAAACTCTCAGCGTGACGTGAATATTGCTTTCATGAATGAGCTCGCTAAAATATTCAATGCTATGGGTATTGACACTAATGACGTGATAGAGGCCGCATCAAGTAAATGGAATTTCATTAAATTAAAACCTGGTTTGGTAGGGGGGCATTGTATTAGTGTAGATCCTTACTATTTGATTCAGAAAGCACAAGTATATGGTATCCTTCCTCGTATAATGTCAGCAGCTCGCCGTTTAAATGATGGAATGGGCGATTATGTGGCTAATCAGGTGATAAAATTGATGAATAAAAAAGGAGTGTTGGTAAAAAATGCTCAGGTATTACTTTTAGGAATAACATTTAAAGAAAATTGTCCTGATATTCGTAATACTAAAATTGTTGATATTTATCATACTTTGTTAGAATATACTTCAAATATTGTAATTTATGATTCATGGGCTGATGCTTGTCATGTAAAGAAAGAATATAATATTATGATTACAGATAAAAAATATGAAGATTTGTATCATCAGTTCGATGCTGTAATTCTTGGTGTGGCTCATAATGAGTTTAAAAATAAAAATATTAGAGTATTTCTTAAAGATTCTATGAAAGGAATTGTCTATGATGTAAAGGGTGTTTTACCTATTGATCAGATAGATGGGAGATTGTAAATTTTATATAAGCAACGTGTAACATTTATTGATTTATAAAAAATGTGATTTTATGGATGAAATAAATTATTCAATAATAATTCCACATAAAAATATTCCTCATTTGCTTCAGCGTTGCTTAAAATCTATTCCTCGAAGAAAAGATGTGCAAATTATAATTGTTGATGACAACAGCGATCCTGAAATAGTTGATTTTGCAAACTTTCCAGGTGTGTTGGAGGAATGCGTGGAAGTGTATTTCACAAAAGAAGGGAAAGGGGCTGGCTTTGCTAGAAATGTTGGGTTAGAGCATGCGGTAGGGCGATGGTTGATATTTGCTGATGCTGATGATTTTTTTAATGCTTGTTTTCTAGGCAGTATCGATGCTTATAAAGATTCTTTATATGATATTGTTTATTTTGGAGTTAATAGTGTGTTTTCTGATAGTTTGAAAGTCACTAATCGTGATATGAGAATTAATAAATTTGTAGAAAGGGCAATATCTCTTAATGATGTTAATTCATTGCGTTTTAAATTGTATGGTCCGGTATCTAAAATGGTATCAAGAAAGTTGGTTGAAACAAATAGTTTGTATTTTGAGGAACGTATTGTTGCAAATGATATATGGTTTTCTATCACATCAGGTTTTTATGCTCAGAGGGTTATTGCAGATAGAACTAAGATATATTGTGTGACAGTACGTGAAGGCTCGTTAGAATTATTTGTAAATAGAGAGAGGTGTGACGAAAGATTATCTGCTGCTTTTAAAATAAATGATTTTTTGAAGAGTAAGGGACTTTTAAAATATAGGTTCAATGTTTGCGTATATTTAAAATTTTACTCACATTTTGGTTTTATAGTATTAGTGTCTCGCTTTATTCGTATTATCCGGCACTATCAGGGGGAGTATTTATTGTTTATGAAAGATCTTGTGGAGTGCTTTTTGAAATTATTTAGGAAGAAAAATGCAGATTTTAAGCATATGATTAGCAAAAAGTAGTTTGATGAAGATTTCTAAAATTCTATTAAGCCGTATATCTTTATATTTGGTGTCCTTTATAATGCTTTGTTCCATGAAACCTTGGTTTGTATGGGACAATCCTGCTATTTTGTATATTCTAATTGTATTTTTTATATTAACTAGATTACCTTTTGCAAGAAGGATCAATAAAAAACATTGTGTTTTATTAATCCTTTGTTTTATTTTGTATACAGTTGTTGATGTTCCTCATATCAATGATGCAAAACGATTTGTAGAATATATATTTAGACATTTTATTTGTACTTCATTGGTTATATTATTATTGTCCGAAGAAAAAGCATCATTGGTGAAAATCTTTATTAATTTTTATGCTGGAGTTCTTTTATTTTCTACAATAATATATGTGTTAGTAATATTGGGAATGCCAATTTACTCTTATCAGGTATCTATTAACGATCCATATTATTCATGGGGATTTAGTAATAGCTTGTTTTTAATACTTCCTATAACTTCATTTCCTTTTCCCCGATTTCAGTCAATTTTTTTAGAGCCAGGTCATCTTGGCATGATTTCATCTTTAATGTTATATATGATAAGGTACAATATGAGGTCATGGCAAGGTATAATTATTTTTCTGTCTTCATTGTTGTCAATGTCATTAGCTGCATATATGCTATTGTTCTTGGGAATGGTTATTTATAAATTATCGTTTGGAAATCTTTTGAGGACTATCACTTTCTTGCTAATGATATTAATGACTTGTACGATGGCTTATAATTTTTTTCCAAATTCATATTTTTCTCAAGCCATATTACTGCGATTGGAATATGATGAAGATAAGGGATTTAAAGGAAATAATAGGATATCAGAGGATTTTGAGTACTATTATAATCACAAATTCTATAAAACAGAACATGTCCTTTTAGGTATTGGTGGTGATAATATCAGTACTATTTCCGGTGAAGGGGGGAATAGTTCATATAAAGTATTTATTGTCCAATATGGTATTTTGGGACTTGTAGTATTAAGTGTATTTTTTTTTGTTATAGTTTGGTATTCTAAATCTTCATTTGTTAGGGGGCTATTATTATTATATGTAGCTTCTTTCTGGCAGAGACCGTATGCATTATGGGAAGTAGAATTATTCCTTTTTATTTCAATTGCATTGTTAGCAAAGCAGAATGAAGAATATAATTTGTTTGCTAAAAAAACTATTCTAATATCATAACTCGTGATTGTGAGTAATTATTCTTTATAATTGTTGAAATGGATACTCTCTAAAATTGATTTAATTTATTAGAAGAACATTTATTGGAGTAATTTTTATCTGATGAGTTAAAATTGGATGCTAAAATATGATCTTTTATGTTTGTTACTATTGCTATTCCAGTTTATAATGGAGAAAGTTATTTGAGAGATGCAATACAATCTGTAGTGAATCAGACTTTTCAAGATTGGGAGTTGTATCTTGTTAATGATGGAAGTACAGATGGCTCGTTAGCCATCATGCAGGAGTATGCTTTGCGTGATATTCGTATTAAAGTGATAGATGATGGACAAAATAAAGGTTTGGTTACTCGTTTGAATCAATCAATAGAGATAGCTGTTGGTAAGTATTATGCGCGAATGGACGCGGATGATATTATGTACATTACTCGTATTGAAGAACAAGTAAAATTTCTTGAATCTCATCCGGATGTAGATGTATTAGGTACTTCTATTATGATAATTGATAATAATAATAATATTATGGGGTCTGGTATGTGTAGTGGAAGAGTTAATAGCTTTATTCATCCTACGGTAATGGGTAAGTTAGAGTGGTTTAGAGCTAACCCATATTGTGAATGGGCATTAAGAGCTGAGGATATGGAATTATGGAGCAGAACAGCTTCTAAAAGTAAATTTTGGGCATTGAATAGGCCTTTATTATTTTATAGAGAGTTTGGCATACCAGTAGTAAGAAAATATATTCAAACACAAAAAACTTTACTTAGAATATATTTTCGTTATAAGAAGTATGAAAAGTCTTGTTTTTGGTTTATTAAAAATAGCATGTATACCATAATTAAGATTATAGTTTATATGGTATTTGCCTTATTTGGTAGAACAGATATACTCATTAGTAAAAGGCGTAGAATACCATTGACAGAGACTACATGTTTATCTAAAGAAGATTTGATTAAATGTATTAGTAGTAAATAGATATATTAATATAGGAATATTAAATTTGATATTATATATACTTTAATAAAAGAATCAGTTACATATTAATTTGTTGCAAAATGCATTCCTTTTCTTTTCAACACAAATGGGGACGTATATTATTGTAGTGGATACAACACTACAATCATGAAAAATATTGAAAGTGTAGGGCTATTGTGACTAATCCTCAGAATAAGTCTAATTTATTACTGAAACCAAGGATTATTTTAAAATGAAGATAAAGCATATAAATGAAGAATAAAAAACTTTTTTATATTGTAACCACAATTCCTTCATCATTATACTTTTTTAAAGGGCAATTATCATATTTAAGTAATGATTTTGATATGGTTGCTATCTCATCTGATGAATGTGCTCTTGAAAAATTTGGTGATGAAGAAGGTGTTAGGACGTATTGTATTCCAATGAAAAGGCCGATTTCCCTTTTAAATGATTTTAAAAGTCTCATAAAGTTCCTTATTTTCTTCAGAAGAACAAAACCTGATATTGTTCATGGAAATACTCCTAAAGGGAGTTTCTTATCAATGACTGCTGCAAAACTAACAGGTGTATCTACCAGAATTTATATGTGCCATGGACTTCGATATCAAGGATGTAGTGGATTGATGCAGTCTCTATTAAAAATGATAGAGCGTATTTCTTGTTATTGTTCCACAACGGTTCTTTGTGTAAGTAATGGAGTGAAAACAGCATTAATAGCAGATGGGATTTGTAAAGCTTCTAAATTGAAAGTTATAGGAAATGGGAGTGCCAATGGTATTGACCTTGAAAAGTTTAACCGGAAGAATGTTATTGTAGAGTGTCCTTTGACGAATATAGATGCGGGAAAGGACTTTACTTTTTGTTTTGTTGGCCGGATAGTGAAAGATAAGGGAGTGAATGAATTGATTATGGCATTTAAGAAACTGGCAGGTTTATATCATAATATAAATTTAGTGATGGTAGGAGCATTTGAAGATAGTGATAATCCTATAAAAATAATTACTAGAACTGAAATAGAGACACATCCTAATATTCATTATTATGGAAAACAAAAAGATGTCAGACCATTTATGTGTATGTCAGATGTTTTTGTTTTACCATCATATAGAGAGGGGTTTGGTGTGGTTCTTATGGAAGCTGGTGCTTTGGATATTCCATGCATAACAACGGATATCAGTGGGTGTAATGAAATAATTCAGGATGGTGTGAATGGTCGGGTCATTCCCCCGCGTGATGAAAATATTTTGTATGAAACAATGAAGTGGTTCTATGATCATCGGAATGGTGAAGTGAAAGAGATGGCAAGACGTGCTCGTTCGATGATTATGGAACGTTATGAACAGCATAAGGTTTGGGAAGCATTCTTGAAAGAATACCGTTCTTTAAGTAATAAATAAAGCTTGATTTGTAAGCGCTCAAATTAGGGCTCTAAAATGCTATCTCTATCTTTGTTGGCAATTCAATCCAACAATTATGTATAGTAGCGAAGATCTTGAAAGATTTTATTTTCAGTACCAAACGGAGGCCGTCCCTCATGGTGTGTCTCTTCAGTCATTCTGTTCAACGCATAACGTTCCTTACAACCTTTTTCATAAATGGTACAAGGATACCCGCAGAAAAATAGTAGAAGTTCAGGTGGATGGTGTTCCCCCGGTTCCGCCCTCGGATTCCGTTCCGTCTTCTCCTTCAGTGGAAAACCCGGTCAAGAAGGACATTCCTTCCCCGCATGCAGGGAACAATCACCGGAATCCGTGCCAAGGTCCGCGTGTGCTTCCCGTGCGTATATGCTTGGATCTAACCTTGATCAATGGTCTGCATATCCTCCAAAAAGATCTGGATTATCCTGGTCTGTACCGTCTGATTCAAAAGCTGGAGGTGCTATATTGAGTGTGACCGGCATGAACCGCTTCTATTACCTACGTGGCTTTACTGACATGCGTTGTAAGCATTCCCGTGTTCTGTCCGTCATCCGTGAACAGTTGCACCGTGAGCCCTCAGACGGTGACATTTATATCGTGATGTCTAAAGACCGGCGTATCGTTCGGCTGTTCGCCTATGATAACCGTTCTTATAGTCTTTTCGAGAAAAAGTTTGTTTCGGGCTATCAGTTTATGCGTATAATCAAGGATGGCGAAGGTAGCGAGGTTGCCTAGCGGATAG
>OJMO01002319.1_pt1 | contig 10592 bp, 10 predicted proteins | sample 1597241 | NCBI WGS metagenome assembly OJMO01 (sample SAMEA2452129, study PRJEB22498) | human gut metagenome | biome: human feces; feature: human gut; material: feces | place: Australia | collected 2012 | reverse complement strand
AAGAGGGATATCGCATCATCGTCAATCAGGGACAAAACGGCGGACAGAGCGTGCCTCATCTGCACATTCATTTGCTCGGCGGAGAAAAGCTGACGGGAGGAAACATCACCAATGTTGGTAACACCGGCACCAAGAAATTTCCGGCTCCCATCGTGCAGATGCAGAAGAAAAAAGAGGGATCGATCCGTTATCTGGTGCTCCGGGTGGAGCGGTATCAGGGAAACCGGGTAGAAATCTGCTACAAAAAGAAATCCAAGGCTTCCTGGACAAGACTTTCCCTAAAATATAACCGACTCAAAAAGAAAAAGGAAATCTTTAAAATCCGTTATCTGTCCACCAAGGGCTCGCTGTATGTGCGGGTGCGTACCTGGAAGAAGAGCGGCGGTAAAAAAATGTACAGTGCTTACACAAAGCAAAAACGCATTTCGTTAAAAGAATAAATAGTATGAAGATAAAATGTAAAGGAGAATTATATGAAGGAAGTTTGGATATGATACATTGCGGATTTGCAAAATGGTATCAAGCATTTGAATTTAGGCTACTAAATAATTTATGGCGTTGCGAAGGTTGATTTACATTCCCCTTGTAAGTACAAATGTTGCGTGCCGATAAAGGTGTGTTCCGTGTCTTTATATAATCTTAATACAGAAGTAGAGACTCTTATACCATCTTTGAAAGCAATTGGATATAATAAAATGCATCACGAAGGTGGTGCTATTAGAATTGATAATAAGGAGTTTTAATTAATTATGCCGGAAAATTTATGTAAGAAAAAGCACATGACATCTTTTCGATTAATTATTCTGGGATTTGCAGGCGTGATCTTTTTAGGAACCGTTCTGCTTATGCTTCCCATTTCTACATCGGAGCAAGTGTGGACTCCATTTCATGAGGCTCTTTTTACAGCCACTTCTGCGGTATGTGTGACGGGACTTGTGGTGAAAGACACCGGAAGCTACTGGTCTCAGGCAGGGCAGACGATTATTCTTGTCCTTATACAAATTGGAGGACTGGGAGTGGTAACTGTGGCGGCATCTGTTTCTATTCTTTCCGGGAAAAAAATATCTCTTATGCAAAGAAGTACTATGCAAGATGCGATGTCAGCACCTAAAGTTGGAGGAATCGTCAGACTGACAAGGTTTATTTTAAAGGGGACATTTTTGACTGAAGCTGCAGGGGCATTGTTATTGATGCCAGTTTTTTTATCGGATTATGGGTTAAAGGGGATTTGGCTGTCAGTTTTTCACTCTGTTTCTGCTTTTTGCAATGCCGGATTTGATATACTGGGAACAGCAGTTCATGCTTTTCCGTCTCTGACAGGATATTATGGGAGCATCCTTATAAATATGGTAATTATGCTGCTGATCATTATAGGGGGAATTGGTTTCCTTACCTGGGATGATATTTATACGAACAAATTGAATTTTAAACGTTATCGCATGCAAAGCAAGATTATTCTCATGACTACCATATGTCTGATCTTGCTCCCGGCAGTTTTTTTCTTTACCTGTGATCTGAAAAACTTGCCCATGGGGAAGCGGCTGTTGGCAGCTGTGTTTCAATCCGTAACTACAAGAACTGCAGGTTTTAATACCATAAATATTTCAGAGATGAGTGAGGCATCAAAAGCGGTTATGATATTGTTAATGCTGATCGGTGGATCGCCGGGCTCTACAGCAGGTGGAATGAAAACAACAACGTTTACGGTGCTTATTTTAAATGCGATTGCAACGTTTCGAAGCCAGGAAAATGCAGGGGCTTTTGGACGAAGACTGGAATATGACGTGATAAAAAATGCAGCGACAATAGCTATGCTTTATTTTTCCTTGTTCTTTTGTGGAGGAATTGCAATCAGCGTATACGAGGAAATTCCTCTTTTAGACTGCCTATATGAAGCTGCCTCGGCTGTTGGTACGGTAGGTCTGACACTGGGAATTACACCGAGGCTTCATGTTTTTTCACAGGTTGTGCTGATCATACTGATGTATCTGGGCCGTGTAGGCGGTCTGACTTTGATTTATGCGGTATTTTCCGGAAAAAACAAGGGGAATGCAAAGCTTCCTTTGGAAAAAATTACAGTTGGATGAGAAGGAGAAAGATAATATTATGAAAAATGTATTGATTATCGGGCTTGGAAGATTTGGAAGACATGTTGCCATGCAGCTTAATCAGTTGGGACATGAAATTATGGCAGTTGACTGGAATGAAGAAAGGGTGGATAAAGTACTGGCATTTGTGACCAATGCTCAGATTGGTGACAGTACCAATGCTGAATTTTTACAATCTCTTGGGATTGGAAATTATGATATCTGTTTCGTGACCATTGGAGGAAGTTTTCAAAATTCTCTTGAAACAACTTCCCTTCTGAAAGAACTGGGAGCAAAACTGGTGATATCCAGAGCTGAGCGTGATGTTCAGGAAAAATTTCTTTTACGCAACGGTGCAGATAAGGTGGTCTATCCAGAAAAGCAGGTCGCAAAATGGGCTTCTATCCGTTACACGGACGATCATATTCTGGATTATATGGAAGTGGATGCTTCCCATGCGATTTTTGAGGTGGAAGTACCAGAGGAATGGGCTGGAAAAACAGTAGGCGAATTGGATATCAGAAAACGCTACAACATTAATATTCTGGCAGTAAAAAATGAGAGAGAATTCAATATTGCAATTTCTCCGGATACGTATTTGGCAGAGAATACTAAATTACTGGTGTTGGGAGAATACAGAACCCTTCAGAAGTGCTTTCGCATATAGTTTATTTGTTATGAAGAGGCTGGTAAAGAGGTGAAGGTAATGGCAGAAGGTATGTTGGCAGTTGCTGTATTTTGTATGTTTGCATTTGGGTTTTACATTGCAGATATAGTAGATCAGTTTTTGGGCAAAATTCAGGAAAATGTTGAAGAGATACAGCATTCATCGAAGATATTGTTTTTAAATTCTCTTTCAGATGAAGAATTATTAAGAGAAATTCATGAGTGTAAAAGGCAATATAAGGAAGCAGAGATTGTAATTTTTGATGTAAAGGGAGGAAACAAAAAAGAGTTTTGACCATAATACAGTCGCATGATATAATTTCAAAAACAGTAGAAAAGATGGCAGGAAAGATGAGTTTAAGAATTGAAGGAGATAATCAAAAAACAGATGAACATATCCTTGTTTGCCTGTCTGCTGCACCTTCGAATCAGAAAATAGTAGCTACAGCGGCGAAAATGGCGAATGCGTTGCAGGCACGTTTTACAGCTCTGTATGTGCAGACTGGTACAAAATCAGAAGCCTTAGATAAAGAAAATCTGGAAGAACATATTCGGTACGCAGAAATGCTTGGAGCAGAAATTGTAACGACTCATGGGGAAAACATACCAGTACAGATTGCAGAGTATGCCAGGCTGTCCAATGTTACCAAAATCGTGATCGGACAAAGTAATGCCAGACGGAATCATTTTTTCAGCAAGTCAACTTTGACGGAAAAGTTGATTGAAATTGTACCGGATATTGATATCCATATAATCCCAGATACGGTAAAAACCAGGAGTTATCAGAAACAGCCATTTACATGGTATGTAGAAAAACCGTCTGCAAAAGATTATTTCCTGACAGTTTTTATATTTGCAGTATGCACTTTCATTGGGTTGCTGTTTCAGAAGCTGAAATTCACAGATACGAATATTGTAACGATATACATCTTGGGTGTTTTGGTTACTTCAATAGTGACAGATGGTTATCTTTGCAGTATAGCCGGTTCGTTCTTAAGTGTAGTTTTATTTCGTTTTTTTCTGACAGAACCCAGGATGTCTTTTCAGACTTATGCGGTGGGTTATCCGGTAACTTTTTTTATAATGCTTATTTCATCCGTACTTACGGGAGCACTTGCGGCAAAGCTAAAGACGCATGCAAAGATGTCCGCACAGCTTGCCTTTCGCACACAGGTGCTGTTTGATACAGATCGTCTGATGCAAAAGGCCCAAGGAGAAACAGAGATCCTTGATGTTACCTGTACACAGTTGATCCGTTTGCTAAACCGTAATATTACAGCATATGTTGTGGAAAATGGAACTTTATCAGGGGGAAAGCTGTTTTCTGAAGAAAAAGAAGACACAGAAGATTTTTTAATACCAGAAGAACAGCGGATTGCCAGATGGGTCTATGAAAACAGACAGCGTGCCGGTGCATCCACGCAATATTTTCCACAAGCTAAATGTCTATATCTGGCAATCCGAAACGGAAATAGTGTTTACGGTGTAATTGGAATACCACTGCAAGAAGAAATTCTGGATTCTTTTGAATACAGCATCCTGCTGTCTGTAATAAATGAATGTGCGCTTGCAATGGAGAATGCGAAAAATGCTACTGAAAAAGAGAAAAATGCGGTTTTGGCTAAAAACGAGCAACTGCGGGCAGACCTTCTTCGGGCAATCTCCCATGATCTTCGGACTCCGCTTTGTTCAATTTCCGGCAATGCAGATATGTTGCTGAGCAATAGTAACCGTCTGGATGAAGCTACAAAGCATCAGATTTACACCGATATTTATGACGATTCTGAATGGCTGATCGGAGTTGTGGAGAATCTGCTGTCCATTACCAGGCTGAATGATGGAAGATTGAAATTTAAATTTACAGATCAGCTTTTAGATGAGGTGATTTCAGAGTCGCTGCGTCATATTAGCAGGAAACATGATGATTATAAAATTGTGGCTGACTGTGAGGAACTTGTTCTTACACGTATGGATGTACGTCTTATTATACAGGTTCTGGTAAATTTAATTGACAATGCAATAAAATATACGCCGTCAGGTTCTGTTATTTGCATTCGGGGGATCAAAAAAGATGGGAAAGCACAGATAAGTGTAGAAGATGATGGTCCTGGAATTCCGGAAGAAATGAAACCGCATATTTTTGAAATGTTTTATACAGGGAAAACAACAGTTATGGACAGTCATCGGAGTCTGGGACTTGGTCTGGCACTTTGCCACTCTATCATAGAAGCCCATAACGGAACACTGATTCTGACGGACCATGATCCACACGGATGCAATTTTATTTTTACATTACCCTTGAGCGAGGTGACATTAAATGAATAAGACATTAATCCTAGTGGTTGAAGATGACAGGCCTATACGTAACCTGATTATTACTACATTAAAAACACATGACTATAAATACCTAGCAGCAGAAAACGGATCTTCGGCCATTCTGGAGGCTTCATCCCACAATCCGGATATCGTTCTTCTGGATCTGGGACTTCCTGATCTGGAAGGTGTAGAGGTGATAAAAAAAATTCGAACTTGGTCGAATATGCCGATTATTGTGATCAGTGCCAGAAGTGAGGATGCGGATAAAATAGAAGCATTAGATGCAGGGGCGGACGATTATATTACAAAACCATTTTCCGTAGAGGAATTACTTGCTCGCATCCGTGTTACTCAAAGGAGGCTTGCTATAACGCAGACAGGGGAACAAATGGAAAAATCTGTTTTTGAAAATGGAGAATTGAAGATAGATTATGCAGCCGGCTGCACATATCTGAAGGAAGAAGAATTGCATTTGACGCCCATTGAGTATAAGTTGCTCTGCCTTTTATCCCGCAATGTAGGAAAGGTATTGACACATACCTATATTACCCAGCAGATATGGGGACGATGTTCGGAAAACGATGTCGCTTCTCTTAGGGTCTTTATGGCAACACTACGAAAAAAACTGGAACCAGAAAAAAATGGGATACAATATATCCAGACACATATTGGAATCGGATATCGTATGCTTAGAATTGAGAAAAATAAATTCTAAGCATGTGATAAGCGTAATTTCGCTTTACAGCATCTGCATTTTCTTCATGGTTTTACCGAACAATATAAATGTCCTTAAAGCCTTATAAAATGGGAGATTGCGATAAAAAATAGTTCGATAAAAGTTGTTATAACTTTATGTTGTTCAGTAGAAAATTGGCGCAGAGAGCATAGAAACAAGTCAGGTACTTAGAGCCAGAGGCTTTTTAAGGCAACAGGGAGAAGTGTTGGGTGTGAGATTTGGGCGCAGGAGAAATCCTGCGTCTTTTGCTTGAAAACGAGCGGGGATAAATGTTTGAGTGGGGGGAGATTATGCATCCTGTATCTCAAACAGATCTTCTATCGTCATATCAAGATATTTTGCCAGATTTTAAACAGTTAGTAATCTTGACTATAAATATTTATAGCAACTAATAAATTTATCAGTTACTTGAATCTGTCATCAACAAGAATTATAATAATTATCGACATATAACGGAAATGGATGTGAAAATATGGCAAGACCGACACGCTGCAGAAGGATCTGTGCAAAACCTGCTTATGACAGTTTCAGACCGAATGGAATACCGACAGGCGAGACAATAGAAATGACTGTAGATGAATATGAGACGATTCGTCTGATCAATCTGAATAAATTTACTCATGAACAATGTGCACAGCAGATGGGGATTTCAAGGACAACTGTTACAGAAATATATGAATCTGCACGCTATAAGCTTGCAGATAGTATAGTTTATGGTAAAGTGTTAAATATTTCCGGTGGAAATTATCGTTTTTGCGATGGTACAGATACATTTTGTTGCAAGCGGCAATGTAAAAAAACAGACAGATCCGTCTTTCAGAATAACCTGCGAAGAAAAGGAGAGCGACAAATGAGAATTGGTGTAACATATGAAAACGGAGAAATTTTTCAGCATTTTGGACATACAGAGCAGTTTAAGTTTTATGATGTTGAAAACGGAGAGATTAAACAGACACAGATTGTAGATACCAATGGGCAGGGACACGGTGCATTGTCTTCATTTCTGACCGAAGCATGTGTTTAATGTACTTATATGTGGTGGTATTGGCGGTGGAGCCCAGAGTGCACTTGCAGAAGCGGGAATTCAGCTGCTTGGAGGTGTGAGTGGAAATGCAGATGAAGCTGTAAGAAATTATATCAGTGGAAATCTGGTGTATAATCCGGATGTACATTGCACACATCATGATCATGAGCATACATGTGGAGCGCATCATTGTGGTGAGGATAAGCATGGCTGTGCCGGTAATGGAAGTGACTGCTGATGAGTGGATCAAAGGAGTGTTCCAATAATTGTAAAGAGTGTGGAAGTGAGTGTTCTGAACGAAGGGAACCGAAGAAACTGATAGAAGAATCCGGTACAGGTTCACAGATAAAGAAAGTCATTGGTGTTGTCAGCGGAAAAGGAGGCGTTGGAAAGTCCCTGGTGACTTCCTTGCTTGCTGCATCTATAAGGGAAAAAGGGCATTCGGTGGCTGTTCTGGATGCGGATATTACAGGACCGTCCATTCCTAAAATGTTTGGATTGTTCCAAAAAGCTAAGACCAATGAAAATGGAATCTTTCCAGTTGAGTCTGGACACGGCATCAAAATAATGTCAGTGAATTTTTTACTGGATCATGAAACTGATCCGGTAATCCGGAGAGGTCCTTTGATTGCAGGGACGGTAAAACAGTTCTGAAAACATGGCATATTATGAATGTCCAACCTGTCATGATAAGCATTATCTTTTCGGAAAAAATGATATCGACGCATGGGCTGAAGAATACCATATCGAAATGACGGCAAAGATTCCGATTGATCTGTCTCTAGCAAAGGCATGTGATGAAGGTAGAATTGAGGATTACGAAACAGATTGTCTTGATAACCTGATAGAAAAGTTTTAAGTATCCATATGAATAATAAGGAGAGAAGAATGAATACAAGAGTAAAATTTCGGGCAATAAGAGAACAAGGAAACAGACGGAAGATAAAGAAGTGGAGGAATAACATATGTTAGAAGCAGGAACAAAAGCACCGGATTTTGAATTGCCGGATCAGAATGGCGAAATGCATAAATTAAGTGATTATGCAGGTAAGAAAGTGATTTTATATTTTTATCCAAAGGATAATACGGCGCGATGTACGAAGCAGGCATGTGGTTTTTCGGAACGTTATCCTCAATTTATGGAAAAAGGTGCAGTTATTCTTGGAGTTAGCAAGGATTCCGTAGCTTCTCACAAGAGATTCGAGGAGAAATATGGACTGGCATTTACACTTTTAGCAGATCCGGAGCGTAAAGTTATTGAAGCATATGATGCCTGGAAAGAAAAGAAAAACTATGGAAAAGTCTCTATGGGTGTGGTAAGGACTACATATCTTATTGACGAACATGGAGTTATCATCAGAGCCAATGATAAAGTCAAGGCAGCAGATGACCCGAAAAATATGCTAAAGGAATTAGATTGATGAAAATTATATTATCTCCGACTAAAAAGATGATTACGGATACCGACAGTATAGCACCGGTTGGATTGCCGGAGTTCCTTGATAAGACAACAGAGATACTAAGCTGGTTACAGGGTAAGTCAAAAGAGGAACTGAAGGCTATCTGGAAATGTAATGATAAGATTGCGGAACAGAATTTTCATAGATTGGAATATATGGATCTTTACCATATGCTTACTCCGGCAGTATTGTCATATGAGGGAATCGCATTTCAGTATATGGCGCCATCTGTGTTTGAAGACAGACAGTTTGAGTATATACAGGAGCGTTTGAGAATACTGTCTGCATTTTATGGTGTGCTGAAACCGATGGAAGGGGTGACACCTTATCGTTTGGAAATGCAGGCGAATATTGGAATAGGAGATGCCAGGAATTTGTATGAGTACTGGGGAGATATATTATACGCTTCAGTGATTGATAACAGTAGGATTATCATTAATCTTGCATCAAAAGAGTATTCTAAATGTATAGAAAAGTATCTTACATCACTGGATCAATATATTACGATCACATTTTGTGAGTTATCAGGAGACAAACTGGTAACAAAAGGTACCTATGCAAAGATGGCTCGAGGTGAAATGGTTCGATATATGGCAGAAAACAATATTGAAGATCCTATGGATATTCAGAAATTTGACAGACTCGGCTATTCGTTTAGAGCTGATCTATCATCAGATAATGAATATGTTTTTGAACGAAATCTGGCAAAATTATTTAGATAAAAGATGCTCTATGTGGGTATCTTTTATCTGATAATAGGAATAATTACTATTTTTCTTGACATCGACTGAAAAGTAATATATAATCCTTGTTAAGAATAAATCCTAATAAGGAGGTCGAATAATTATTAGAAGAAATACCATTCAAAAAGATTTAGTAAGAAACGCTGTGTATGAGATGAAAAGGCATGTTACAGCAAATGAAGTATATGAATTTATAAAAGAAGCATATCCTATAATTGGAAAAGGAACTGTATATAGAAACCTTGATATATTGGTAGAAGAAGGTGCTTTAAGAAAGGTTGAAGTTCCGGATGGACCGAACCGGTTCGATTTCACATTAAAAAATCATTACCATGTCAGGTGTGTAAAGTGTGGTGAGGTTTCAGATGTGGATATGGATGAAATACCGAATTTACTGGAAAGAATTCATGACACACATGGAATCGAATATTTTGATTATGATATTTCATTTAAAGGCATTTGTCCCAAATGCAGGAAGGAGGAACAGAATGAATAGGAAAGCAATGTATAAGTTGAGTTATGGACTGTTTGTATTGACTGCAAAAGAAGCAGAAAAAGATAGCGGATGCATTATTAATACAGCGATTCAGGCGGCCTCAGAACCAAATCAGTTAAGTATCTGCGTCAATAAGGCAAATTACACGCATGATATGATTCAAAGAACTGGAAAATTCACAGTATCAGTCCTGAGTCAGAATGCGCAGTTTGAATTATTTAAGCATTTTGGATTCCAATCAGGAAGGGATACCCATAAGTTTAAAACATTTGAAAAGTGTGCCAGGGGCACAAATGGTATTTATTATATTACAGAAGGTACCAATGCATACATTTCTGTAACAGTTAATAAAACAGAGGATTTGGGTTCACATACAATGTTTATCGGTGAGATAACTGATATGGAAGTGTTAAGTGATATTCCTTCTGTCACATACGAATATTATCAGAATAATATCAAGCCCAAGCCGGAGAAAGTTGGAAAAACGGAAGATGGTCAGACGATATGGCGTTGCAGAATTTGTGGATATGAATATGTAGGTGAAGAATTACCGGATGATTTTATATGTCCTATATGTAAGCACCCGGCTTTAGATTTTGAAAAAATAGTAAAGAAAACGGAGGTAAAAGAAATGGCAGCAAACAAATACGCAGGAACGCAGACGGAGAAAAATTTACAGGAGGCATTTGCAGGAGAATCTCAGGCAAGAAATAAGTATACCTATTTTGCTTCTGTAGCAAAGAAGGAAGGCTACGAGCAGATGTCAGCATTATTTTTAAAGACAGCAGACAATGAGAAAGAGCATGCAAAAATGTGGTTCAAAGAGTTAGCAGGAATCGGAGATACAAAGGAAAACCTGGCAGCTGCTGCAGAAGGCGAAAATTATGAGTGGACAGATATGTATGAAGGCTTTGCGAAAACTGCTGAGGAAGAAGGTTTCCCAGAGCTTGCAGCAAAATTCAGAGCAGTTGGAGAGATTGAGAAGCATCACGAGGAGAGATATCGTGTGCTTCTTAAGAATATTGAAACTGCACAGGTATTTGAAAAGAGCGAAGTTAAGGTAT
>OJMO01002318.1_pt1 | contig 10594 bp, 7 predicted proteins | sample 1597241 | NCBI WGS metagenome assembly OJMO01 (sample SAMEA2452129, study PRJEB22498) | human gut metagenome | biome: human feces; feature: human gut; material: feces | place: Australia | collected 2012 | reverse complement strand
TACGCCGGTTGCCATTTCCGTTTTTCACATCAACCAGCACATCGGTCATTTCTGCGATTTGTTTTTTTACGCGCCGAACGAGAACGATGGAAGTCAGCACAGCCACAACAGCAATCACAATGGACAAGAAAACGATGATTTCCATATTGGCTATACCTCCTTATTAAAGCGGTAGCCAATCCCTTTGACCGTTTGGATATACTTTGGGCTTGAAGGATTGACTTCTAATTTTTTACGAAGCCGGCTGATAATCGCCATAATGTTACTGTCATCATAGAAATATTCTTCGCCCCAAACTTCCTCATAAATCTGCTGTTTTGTCAAAATTTTCCCTTGATGCTTTGCACAGTACAGGAGCAGATCAAATTCCTTTGGTGGAAGTTCAAAAGTGCCATTTTCCGTCGTAACAGAACGATTTTCAAGGTCAATTTGCAATCCATCAAAATCCAGTTTTTGCACAGCTCCGGCTTGATGATTAAAACGGGTGTAGCGGCGAATGAGGGACGCAATACGGGCAATCAGTTCGTCCATATCAAACGGTTTTGTCAGATAATCGTCCGCTCCTGCATCCAACGCGTCGATTTTATCCTTATCTTCGGCGCGAGCGCTTATTACGATAATCGGCATTTCCGACCAAGTGCGTATTTTTCCGATAACGTCCACGCCGTCAATATCCGGCAAGCCCAAATCGAGCAGAACAATGTCCGGATTACGAGAAGACGCTTGCATAACGGCGCTTTCTCCGTTCGTTGCGGTAATAAAATCGTAACCGTGAGTTTTCAAAGTCGTTCCGATAAGGTTACGGACGGGCGCGTCGTCTTCCACAACTAAAATCAGTAAGTTATTCATGAACTTCCACCTCCCCGACGGGCAATGTAAAGGTAAATACCGCGCCGTGCGGAACGTTGTCGGTTATCGTTATTTCTCCGCCGTGTGCGTTTATGATGGATTTGCACAACGAAAGTCCCAAGCCGATACTGCGGCGGCTGTCGGCAATTTTGTTTGCGCCTGTATAAAACATATCGAACACACGCGATTTTTGTTCGTCCGCAATGCCGTCTCCGTTGTCCGCCACGCTTACGGAAACCATATTTCCGTCTCTTTTTGCCGTAATCGTAATTTGCGAATCGGACGGCGTGTATTTAACAGCGTTGTCTAAAAGGTTGATTAAGACCTGCACGATAAGCCGAGCGTCCATTTTTGCAAGCAGCAAGTCGTCCGGCTGTATTACGGTAATTTTTTGCTTTTCGCTTTTTTTATGAACATGTTTCAACGCCTCGGTTATGACGTCGCCGACCAGTTCCGTCGTCAGATTTATGTTCATTTTGCCTTCTTCAAGGCGCGTTACCGCAAGCAGATTTTCAACCAGATTGATTAGCCAGAGCGAATCGTCGTAAATATCTTCGTATATTTGTTTTTTTGTCGCGTCGTCAATATCATTCCCGTTTGAAATCAGATTACTTGCATTACCGGAAATGGACGTAAGCGGCGTACGAAGATCGTGCGATATGGAACGGAGCAGGTTTGCGCGCAATTGCTCGTTTTTGACTAAAACGGCGGCGCGTTCTCTTTCCTTGGCGTTTATGATTCCGTCAATTGCTATTGCGCATTCGCCGATAACGGACACCACAATGCTTTCGTTAAAAGAATCAATCGGTTTTTCTCCGACATAAATGCCTATTACTCCGTAGTTTTTGCCGTTTTTGCATATCGGGAAAAACGTATAGTCGCTTTCGGGACAAATATCCGTTCCTTTCCCTTCTTTTACGTTGTTTTTCGTTACTTGCCAAGCAATTTTCTCGCAGTCGGGCGATATATCGGCTTCGGGGCTTTCAGGCTGCGAAGTATGAACTTTTTGTGCCTTTTCATTAAATACAATTACGTTTCGACTTAACAATTTTTCCAATTGATTTGCCGTAACCCGAAATATTTCCGTTTCGTCGGACGCTTTCTGAATCAACCGGTTAGCGTCGAACAGAATTTTTGTTCTGTATGCCGTTTGCGTTGCCTGCCGTTCCCGAGTTTTCAGTTTTTCGGTTGTTCCGCCTATGATGAGAGACGCCGCAAGCATAATTACGAATGTGACGGGGTAGCCGCTTCCGTATGCAAGAAACGAAAACTTCGGTTCGGTAAACAGAAAATTGAAAACCAGCACGCTCGCAACGGACGAAAGAACCCAACAGATTTTGCTTTTTGTCAGTATAGCGGTAATCAGAACGCCCAGCATGTAAGTCGTAATGATATTCGCTTCGGTAAAACCGAGGCTTGAAAAAAGATACCCGAGTAAAGTCGAAAGTAACAGTAAAGCCGTTGAAACCGCCAATTCCTTGAGTGTTTTTACAAAATGCGGTTTTTCAAAAAGTTTTTTCTTCCCTTTTTCTACAACGGCATCGCTGTCGGGAATGATATGTATATCGACATTGGGAGCAAGCGATATCAATTTGTCGGTTAAAGTCGTCTTGCCTATAAATTTTCGCTTACCGACAACGGTTCTGCCGATTACTATTTTCGTAACGCCGGAAAGACGAGCATATTCCGCAATCTGAAAAGCAATGTCGTTCCCGCATACGGTAACTATCGACGCGCCGTTTGTTTCGGCAAAGCGGGTATTTGCAAGTAACCGCTCCGCGTCTTCCGTTGTCATAGATTCAGACGCGGGAGTTTTTACATATAATGCGGAAAAAGTTGCATTGAACGCCTTTGCCATGGCTGCCGCCGTCTGAATTATTTTCGGATTTGAAGGCGCGGAAGACAAACAAACCAAAATGTGTTCTTTGTCGTTTTTATGCTGCTTCACCATTCGGTTAATCCGTTTCTCCTTCGTTTTATATTTCCTGTATTATATCATATTTTCCACACAAAATCTACTTACGGCTCATGTAATCGGTTAAAACATTTGTGAATTCCCGATTTTCTTTGTCAAAGACTATAATTGCCGCTTTTTTATGGCTTTTTTTGAATTTTTCAATACAGGTCATATTCTCATAATTTTCCGAATCAATGAATTCAAGCGGACTGCATTCTTCTTCTCTTTTCTTTTCAATTGCTTTTTTGTTTTCTTTCAAGAATACGTCAATCCTTTTCATAATAAAAAAGCCGAAAACCATAACCGCCGCCACTGCAATGATAAGTATTACGTCTTCCATAAAAGTCGCCTTGTTTTACAGTGGTTAAATATCGAAGCATTTCCGCATTGCCTTAAAATCCCCGAGAACCAAAAGCGTTTCGTCTCCGGAAAGAACAGTGTCGGCGGTAACAACCGCATTGATTTTTCCGCCTTTCTTCGTAGCAATGATAGTTACGTTGTATTTTCTGCGAATATCGATTTCTACAACGGATTTTCCCACCCATGCCGACGGAACGGAAACTTCGGATATAGAGCAGGAATCACCGAGTTCTATATAATCGAGAACGTGGTCGGAACTGTAACGGATTGCAGCCCACGTGGCAAGCTGTTTTTCGGGATAAATAATTTCATCCGCGCCGTTACGCAAAAGAAATTTTGCCTGAACGTCCTGTTCGGCACGCGACACAACCTTCTGCGCACCCAATTCTTTCAACAAACAGGTAGTTTCAAGAGAACTTTGAAAGTTGCCGCCGATAGTTACAATACACACATCGTAGTTTTTTACACCGAGCGATTTCAGCAACTCTTCGTTTGTGCTGTCGCCGATTTGTCCGTTAGTCACATAAGGCATAACGTCGTTAATTCTTTCTTCGTTTTCGTCCACCGCCATGATTTCGTGTCCCAATTCGTGTAGTTTCATTGCGATGTATTTTCCGAAACGTCCGAGACCTATCAATAAAACAGATTTTGTTTTCATATATAAAACCTCCTTAGCCTATAAAAACCTCAACCGACAGCGATCGTATCCGTCGGTAACTTTGCCGCTTGATTTTTGTTTGCGCCGAACGTGGCATATATCAACGTCAATCCGCCGACGCGCCCGAAAAACATAGATAAAATCAAAATCAGTTTGGACGCAATTCCGAGCGTCGGCGTAATTCCGAGCGTAAGTCCTACCGTAGCGACGGCGGAAGCCGTTTCGTAAAGACAGGACGTAATAGGCAAATTTTCAATCGCGCTTATAGCCATTCCGCCAAATAAAAACAGGGTTACGTACATTATAAATATCGCCGAAGCCGTCTTGACCGTTTCATCGTCGACGCGCCGTTTCATAAGTTCCGCATTGTCTTTTTTTCTGAATACCGAAAATGCGGAAGAAAATAAAACCGCTATCGTCGTTGTTTTCATACCGCCTGCCGTCGAACCGGGAGAGCCGCCTATCAACATAAGAATAATCATAAGGTACAATCCCGTATCGCTGATCGCCGTAAGATCTACCGTATTAAACCCTGCCGTCCTCGGCGTTACCGATTGAAACAAAGACGCAAGTATCCGCTTACCGACAGGTAAATCGGCGAACTCGAAAAAGAAGAAGTATATCGCGGGCAAAACAATAAGCGCGGCGGTTACAATCAACACCACTTTGCTTTGCGTGCGATATTCTTTTATTCGCCACTTGTGTTTGCAAATGTCCTCCCATACCAAAAAGCCGATGCCGCCGACAATAATCAGCAACATAATCGTAATATTGATGACGGGTTGCGCCGAATATTGCGTAATAGAAGTAAATTCGCCGCTTTTCGTCCCCATTATATCAAACCCTGCATTGCAGAACGCCGACACAGAATGGAAAATCGACATCCAGATGCCTTCGGCACCGTAATCGATGCAAAATACGGGCATCATAACAAGCGCGCCGATAAGTTCAATCAAAAAAATACCCTTGATAATAAATCCGGTCAAGCGGACTATGCCGCTCACGTTTGGCGCAGAAATTGCATTTTTCATCGTTTCGCGGCTGAACAGCCCGATTTTTTTGCCTGAAATAACGGCAACAGACACGGCAATGGTAACGACGCCCATACCGCCGATTTGAATCAACAATAATATGACGATTTGCCCGAATATCGTCCAGTGCGTTGCCGTATCGAATACGACGAGTCCCGTTACGCACACGGCAGACGTCGAGGTAAAAAGAGCGTCGATAAACGATGTCCATTCGTGAGTTTTTGAAGAAATCGGCAAGGCAAGTAAAAATGCGCCAAGCAAAATAACTCCCGCGAATCCTAATAGTATTATCTGAAAGGATGACAACTTCCTTTTTAGTATTTCCATGCAAAAACCTCTATTCCTTTTATCTGTATTATGGTATTATCTTTTCCATAAAGATCGCATTATAGTTGTTGCGAAAAATATTAAGATTGTATAAAGATTACAAGCAGTATAAATCCGCCTTTTTTATAATAAAAAGCCCACGGTTTGTCCGGGGGCTTTTTGTTATGGCTTGAAGGCGCAATTTTATAATCGGATCACTTCAAAACCAATCGAGCCGCTTTTAATATTTAATTGAAAAACACAGGTGACTCTATTTTACCTTATATACCCTTATTTCATATGGGTTAAACACGTTGTCGAAAGTCTCTGCGTTAAGGTTGCCGATACTGTAATTGCACAAAAGCACTTCGGCTTTTGTTTTTGTGATACAGTCGGGAAGAGAGATTGTGTTTTGTTTTTCAAAATTGACGGCAACGATTATTTTGTCTTGACCGAGTTGCCTTTCATAGACAAAACAGCCGTCGCTTAAAGTTAAGTCTTTGAACGTTCCGTATTTTATCGTATTGCTTGAGTTTCTCAATTCAAGCACTTTTTTATAAAATCCGAAAATCGATTTGTTTGATTTCTTGTCTTTTTCAAGGTTGATTTCGTCAGCCCTCGACGGCATGGTAAGCCACGGCGTTCCGTTTGTAAAACCATGGGTGTTTTTTTCTTCAGTCCAGGCAAGCGGACGGCGGGTATTGTCGCGACTGCCGTAATTTATTTCGTCGATTAGTTGACTTAAAGGCTTTTTGTCGACGTTTTCTTTATAGTAATTCAAAGTTTCAACGTCGTTAAAAAAGGAAATGTCGTCGTAACAGGAGTTTGCCGAACCGAATTCTTGCCCTTGATAAATGAAGGGAATGCCTTTTAACAGATAAAACATTCCACAGTATGCCGTGGCACACTCATACCGCAGGTCTTTATCGTTGCCGAGTCGTGAAATGTAAAAAGGCTGGTCGTGATTGTCGGTAAACAAAATGTACAACAGGTCGTGTTCGGCAGTGAAGTTTTGCCACTTCACAAGGATGTTTTTAATGTCGTCACCCGTGTACGGCGCAGGGGTATACTTGCCCGAACGCCCCAGGTTTATATGCTCGAATTGAAAAACCGACTTCAGTTCGTCGCGGTTTTTTCCGCAAATATCGCAAATACTTTTTACGTCGGACTGACATTCTCCCACGGTAAACACGTGTTTTACTTTTTCGCGCCCGAATAATTGTCTGATATATTCGTGAAGGTGCGGACCGTTAAGCATTTTGTTTTGTTTGAAATCTTTTGAAATGAAGTCAAGCACGTCGCACCTGAATCCGTCAACACCAAGGTCAACCCAAAAATCGACTATGTCGCAACATTCTTGCCTTACTTTGGGGTTTTCCCAATTTAAGTCGGGTTGTTGAACGGCGAAAGAGTGCAAATAATATTCGTTTGTCGGCTCGTTGTACTCCCATGCACTACCGCCGAAACAAGCCGTCCAATCGGTAAGCGGTTTGTCTGCCCAGATGTAATAATCGTGATAGGGGTTATCTTTCGATAAACGCGCTTGTTGAAACCAAAAATGCTGTGACGAGGTATGGTTTACAACCAGGTCCATAATTATTTTTATGCCGTTTGAGTGAAGTTCGGCAGCCAAACTTTTCCAATCGCTTAAAGTACCGAATTCGTCCATTATGTCGCGGTAATCGGAAATGTCGTAGCCGTTGTCGTAGTTGGGACTTTTATAACAAGGGCATATCCAGACTGCATTTATTCCAAGTTCTTTAAGGTGTGGAATTTTTTGTTTAATTCCGTTTAAGTCTCCTATTCCGTCACTGTTTGAATCGAAAAAACTTCTGGGATAAATCTGATACACTACAAGGTTTAAGTAATCTCGATTTTGATTTGACATTTTGCACCTGCCGTTTAAGTGTTTATTAAATGCATTAAATTGTTTGTTAAATGTTTGTATTGCTTTTTGTAAAGAAAACCCTGCAAAACTTCGCCATGCCGTGCGTTTTTGCGCAAAGCATTGCGTAAACTACGCCACAGACCAACTTTGAAACTAAAAATCATTATATACTAACCTGCTCTGTTTTGCAAGCAATAGGCTAAAATTCCAACGGGAGAATCTCTCTCGGGCTAAAAGGAATGAGCCCGGTACAATACCGAGCCCATCCGCAAACCGTTTGATATTAAATTTGTCTCAACTTTCAGTGCACGTCACTCATTCACGGGAAAACTATTTTTACTTTTGGGGTTCACATCAATTTGTATACTTTTTTTGACTTTTAGTGTTCTTATGTGTCTGATGCGACAGCCTCTTCAAGAAAAACCAATTGTTGCTCCGCCCCATCGGCAAGATTCACACCGGAATGATTGTACACCGTTTTTTTTAGTTTTGCACCATATGACTTTGACTATTTTGTTACAAATGTAGGGATGCCTTTAACGATCGTCCAATAAGTGCTGTCCCAGCCTTTTAGTGTATTTTGCGTTGTGTCGTTGTTTTTAAGCTCGTCAAAACTAGCAAAGTAGGCAACAGCCGAGTAATTGTTACCTCTGTTCATGGCTTGACTCGGTGTGTAGTTTTCGCTCGGACAAACCGCAAATATGCCGTTGTAACCATTGTTGTTGTCTCCGATTAGTCTGAACAAAGAGCCGGTTCCGCTAATCACCGCATTGCTTGCATCGACAAATACGTTCTTAATTACACCGACTACATTTTTTTCATCTCTACAATTGTTAAAAATCGTTCCGTTATTGTTGCTACCTGCGGCAATAGATACGTATTGCACGTAAACGTTTTCTATTGTGCCGAGTCCGCCGGAGCACAGGAAGTTGCTTGCGCCTGCAATCTTAGCGTTGGTAAATGCAATATTTCGCAACACTCCGTCCTTGGTCATACAACTGATAAACGCATTGCCGGTGGCCGTCAAACCGTCGATAGCATATCCGCAACCGTCAAACACACCCTTAAATCCGTACTTGCCTTCAACGTCGTAACGAACAAACGTGACCATGGTTTCGGATGTGATATTTGCACCCAACTTGAAGTAACCGCCAAGAATCTGATTTTCCGCTTCGCACGCATTGGCAATCTTTATCCAATTTGAGTAGTCGGTCGCATTCATCAATGTTTTTGTAACAAGCGTAGCGGAAACAGTAATTGTTTTTCCGTCTACATCGGTAATTACGATATTCTTTTCGCCGTAGGCAAAACCGAATATTGAACGCTTGATGCTAAGCACGCCACGGCTAACAGTGACATCGCCTTCGACAAACTCGACGTTGTTTCCGTCCATTGTCAACGAAACCGCTTGCGCGAAATCGAAACCGATCGCAAAGCAATCGAATGTAACTGCACTGTCGTTAAGGCTGACATTGTCGCCGTCAACCATCACGTCAAGGTCAATATCTTTTGCACCCAAATTCAATGCGGTAACAGTGAGGTTTTTCGGCATAGGCACGCCGTTCTTGACAATCCAAAATCCGTTGTCGTTCCAAGCGGACAAAACCGATTGAGTTTCTTTTTTTGCTATAAGCTCGGCAAAACTAACGAAGTAGGCAATAGCACCATAATTGTTGCCTCTGTCGCCGATAGCTTGGCTCGGCGTGTAGTTTTCCGATGGACAAACGCCAAACACTCCGCCAAATCCGTGTGCCGTGCCGGACGTCAAAATTCTGAACGTTGAACCGCTTCCGACGACAGTTGCTTTACTTGCGTCAACAAATACGTTACGCATAGCACAACCTTCTCCGAAGTTGGCAATGGTTCCGTTGTTGACGGTACCTGCCGAAATTGCCGTATACTGCACAAATACGTTTTCGATTGTGCCAAGTCCGCCAGAGGTAAGGAAGTTACCCTTGTTCGTGATTTTAACGTTAGTGAACGCAATATTTTTAAGCACGCCCGTTTTGGTCATTGTGGTAACAAATGCGTTATAGTCCTCAGTGCTTCTGTTAAGTCCGTCGATGATGTAACCGCATCCGTCAAATACGCCCTTGAAGCCTTCCGTTCCGTTCGTTGCACCACGATTAAACATCACCATCGATGTTGCAGTGATGTTTGCGCCCAGACGGAAGTATCCGCCCCACAAAGTTGCACTTTGCTCACAAGCCTTGGCAATATTGATCCAGTTTGCGTATTGGTCTGCCGTTGTTATTGTCATTGTAACGACAAGTGCGTTGATTGTTACGTTGTATGTTTCGCTACCGTCGGTTACGCTTACTGCAATGGACTTTTCTCCGTAAACGCCGAGCGGCAGTTTGTCGGCAAGCGCAACGACACCGTTTTGCGCCGTGGCTTGATAAGCTGTTTCGCCAACGGTAAGAGTTACGGTAGCGTTACCTTTGTAACCGACAGCCGTAAGGTCAAGTTTGCCGTCGGTTGCCTTTGCCTCACCGTTTTCCACGGTTGCGGCAAGGTCAATCGTTTGCTTTGTGCCGAGCGTACCCGTAACATCCTTTTTGCCGCAGACGCATGCCGCCGTTTGCACACCGTCATTTACCGTTTGTTCAAACTTATGTTGAGGAACTACAGTCTGTATCGTTTCCGCCGAAGTGTAATTGTCGCTTTCGGCTACGCTTGCCTTGACGTAGTAGGTCTTGCCGTATTCAAAAGCAAAGCTGATACTGTCCAAAAACTCTCTCGTGTAGTAACTCGTTCCGTCAAGCGAATAGGTGAACGTAACTTCTCCGTTTGTTGCGGTAGCCACAAGATCGGGAACTGTTTCGCAACAATGCACCGTAATCCCTTCAACGGAAAAATCGATCTTGTTTTGCGCCTTGGCAATCGTAATTGTCAATTGTACTTCCGCTTCGTCTGCTGTGTAGTTAGCGTTGGCTACAAACTTGTAGTAAACCGTGTACTCGCCTGCATTTGTTGCCGTGGGCAAAGTTTGCGTCCATTCGCCGTCCGCGCCGAGTTTGTACTCGATACTTGCGCCTGTCGCACTGCCTGCGTTTACAAGAGGTTGATTTTCGCCGTTGTACGTCAAGCCCGTTTTTGCCGTGGGTGCCGTTACAAGCGCATTTGCACGGGCAATGGTAACATACAGTTTCTGCGTTTCGTCGTCGACAAGATCATTGTGGTTGTCATCGCCGACAATTTTGTAGTAAACATTGTGCCCTACGGCATTGATTTCCGTAGGAATTGTCGTCGTCCACTCGCCGTCGTCGAGCTTGTACCATATTGTACCGCAAGTTGTTTCGCCTGCAATCAACAACGCCTGCATCTCACCCGTGTAGTGCAAATCGGGGTCGGAGGGAAGTTTGCTGAACGTCGAATTTGCCTTTGCCATGACAACCGTTACGTTTGCTTCGGCAATGTCGCCGTGGTTGTCATCCCCAAGTACCTTGTAGTACACAGTGTACTCGCCTGCGTTTGTCGCCATGGGTATGTCGGACGACCAGGTGCCGTCCGTGCCAAGTTTGTACTGCATCGTGCCGCCGTCG
>OJMO01002317.1_pt1 | contig 10594 bp, 8 predicted proteins | sample 1597241 | NCBI WGS metagenome assembly OJMO01 (sample SAMEA2452129, study PRJEB22498) | human gut metagenome | biome: human feces; feature: human gut; material: feces | place: Australia | collected 2012 | reverse complement strand
CCGAGAACAATGAGCCATTGATTGGTGCCACTGTATCGGTCAGCGGTACGACACTAGGTACTGTAACGGATATTGACGGTAACTTTGTGTTGAAACTTACCTCTTCTAAGGCTACTCTTGAGTTTAAATACTTGGGGTACAAGGATAAGAATATGACAATATCTTCTAAAAATAATGTCGATTTAGGAGAGGTTGCAATGAGTTTGGATTCTAAAACATTGGGGGATGTAGTGATTACTTCGACTATTGCTGTAGCACGTAAAACTCCGGTGGCTGTCTCTAATGTGATGATGGATTACATTGAAGAGAAAATGGGTACGCAGGAATTTCCTGAGATTCTGAAAGCTACTCCGGGGGTGCATGCCAATAAAGAAGGGGGAGGCTATGGTGATTCCGAAATCTATATGCGCGGCTTTGACAATACTAACACTGCGACCGTTATCAACGGCGTTCCGGTGAACGATATGGAAAATGGTAATGTGTATCAGTCTAATTGGCAAGGTTTGCGTGACGTGACAAGTGTAATGCAAACCCAACGCGGTGTAGGTGCCAGCAAGGTTTCAGCACCTTCTATTGGTGGTACTATCAATATTGTGACCAAAGGGGTAGATGCTAAAAAAGGAGGAACTGTATCTTATGGAATGAGTTCTTATGGGCAACAAAACATATCTTTCTCTCTTTCTACCGGTATGTCTGAAAAAGGTTGGGCTATGAGTCTGTTAGGTTCTAAAGCTTGGGGTGAAAAAGCGTTTATAGGTTCTGATTATACCAGTTATACTTACTTTCTTTCTGTTGCAAAACGTTTTAATGACTCGCATCAATTAACTTTGACTGCTTTCGGTTCTCCTCAAACTCACTATCAGCGTAAAGGAGCATTGACTATTGCAGGATGGGAGTATGTGGAAAAAGTTTATGGCGTGAAAAATTATCGTTATAATTCTACTTATGGTTTTGATAACAACGGACAGCGCAAAACTTCTGAATATAATGAATATCACAAACCTCAGATCAGTTTGAACCACCAGTGGAATATCAATGAGAAGTCCTCGTTGAGCACCGTGGCTTATGTGTCTATTGGTCGTGGAAACGGTTATTCAGGTCAAGGTAACGAGGATTACGGATATTCGTATACAGATTGGCGTGGAGCCAATTATGGCAGCTTGATCAATACCTATCGCAAACCGGACGGAACTTTTGATTATGGAGCTATTCAGGATTTAAATGCAAAAAGTGAATATGGTTCTATGTTAGTCATGACTAAATCAAAAAATAATCATAATTGGTATGGTTTGATTTCTACATATACTACTAAAATCGGAGAAAATATTGATTTCTATGGTGGGGTAGATTTCCGTTATTATAAAGGTACGCACACTAATGAGATCAATGACTTGTATGACGGTAAGTATTTTATCGATTCTACCCGTGGAAAAGTATCAGCAAGCAATAACAGGATGGCTTCTGATCCGGCTTGGAGATATCAGAAATTAGGTGTGGGAGATGTGGTATACCGTGATTATGATGGTCATGTATTGCAGGAAGGTGCTTTCTTTCAAGCGGAATATAGTAAGGATAAACTGACTGCGTTCCTTTCCGGGGCCTTATCCAATACAGGTTATTGGAGGTATGACCGCTTTTATTATGATAAAGAACATGCTAAATCGGAAACTATTAATTTTATAGGCTTTAATGTGAAAGGTGGAGCTAATTTCAATCTTTCTGAAAATCATAATGTGTTTGCTAATTTGGGTTATATTAGCCGTGCTCCCAAATTTTCTTATGGCGCTTTTATGACTTCAACCACAAGTAATGTGATCAATAAGGATGCCAAGAATGAAAAAGTATTTATGGTGGATCTGGGATATGGATTCAAGAGTAGTTGGCTGACCGCAAATGTTACCGCTTATTATACCAAATGGATGGACAAGTCTATGACAAAGAGTGGAACAATGGAGGATATGACGGAATACTATATGAATATGACCGGAGTGAATGCACTCCATAAAGGTGTGGAAGTTGATTTTAAATACAAACCGTTCAGGTGGCTGGACATTACTGGTATGTTCTCTTTGGGAGATTGGAAATGGGACAGTAATGCTACAGGATATGCATACGATGAAAATGGCATTCCTTTGACTGCGACGGGTGCTCCTACTACAGTAGGTTCTCCTGATCATGCCCATGCTACTATCAACTTGAAAGGCGTTCGTGTAGGAGGTTCTGCACAGACTACTGCTGCATTGGGAGCTAATGTAAATTTGGGAGATGGTTTCCGTATAGGTGCCGATTGGACATATTACGGACGTAATTATGCTTACTATTCATTCAGCGGAAGTAATCTGGCACTTGGCAAGGAAATTTCGATTCTTGATCCGTGGAAGATTCCTGCTTCTAGCACCATCGATATGAATGCTTCCTATAAGTTTAAAATTGCCGGTGTAGATGCCATACTTTCGGGTAATGTAAATAATTTGCTGAATTATCAATACATTATCAAGGCATGGAATCCTACGACTGTAGCTTCATCCAGTACACCTGCTGCTACTGCGGAGAATATTTATTGCTACTTTGATACTGGTCGTACTTTTTCAGTAAGACTTAAGATTAACTTCTAACCGATAAAAAGAGTATATACCCTATGAAGAAAATAATATTATTATCATCTATTGCTTTGGTGGGACTGCTGTCTGCTTGTGATGATGATTACAGTAATCAGTTTAATATAGATGCTCCTATCACTGATGTGAAAAATTCCACTTTTACGTTGTTGTCTTCTGATTATCCGGAAGTAGCCGGATTGGCTGAAAATCAAGAACTGGCATTGTCGAAAGATCCGGAAACTGGTGTTTTTGTGGAAGCTTTGAATGCGGTAGGAACCAATAAGTATTTCACAGACAATGCACCGGCAGAAGAATATTTACCTGCTTATTTAAATAAGAAATTCCCTAATGCGGATCTTGGTTCTAAATTTACGGTAACTTTTAATCAGTATCAAGCACCTGCTGCTTATCTGGCTGATTTTACCAATCTTTCTGTTTATGATTTGACGGACAGGGATTATAAGGCTGTGTGGGGAAGTAACTTGGACGCCTCTTATTTGTCACCTTCCACTTTGAATAAGATTCCGGCTTTATTGTCTGAAAATGTAAAAGATGCTGCTGCGGGTGATATGAAAGTGGTGAATTATGCATATTCGGATACAGAACCCAGTACAGGAGGCAATGCATCGGTAGTTTACCAGCAGACAGATCAGTTTGATGGAGAAGGGGTATATGTCATTGCCGCCAAGGCTGGGGATGGAAAGTATTATCCGTTTGGCAAGCTGAAAGCAGAATCATATACTTATGGATATATGTATCCCGCTCCTATTACTGTTACTGATGGTATTATTACTGAGGGCGATGGTGCGGCATATACTGTTTCTGTGGAAGAAACGACCGGAGGATACGCTTTGAAAAATACCTGGGAGCAATATCTTTATATGGCAGGCACCTATAATTCATTCAATGTGAGTACAGCATTGCCGTCCGAAGGGGGAGCTTGGAAATTCAATAAGAATGTAGATGGTACTTACTCTATTGTTAATGTCTTAACAGAAAAAACGGTTAAATTGAATCTTTATAATAATTCTTATTCTTATGGGGCTTATCCTTCAACTTCTTTCGAGGGGAAGATCTATTTGTCGGCTAGTATGGCTGAAGAAGATGGTTTTGTTCCTTATAATGTATCTATGGAAGGAGTGTCTTATGTTTGGAAACATGATGCTAGCTATGGATACTGGAAGGCTTCGACATTTGTTAATTCTACCAATTATCCGTCGGAAAGTTTTTTGGTATCTCCGGAAATTGATTTGACTGATGCTACAAATCCTCAGTTGTCATTTGATGGTGCCTGTCGTTTCTTTGGAACAAATCCGGAAGATTTCCTAAGTGTGCAGATCGCTGCTGATTACGAGGGCAATGCAGCCACTGCTACTTGGACAGAACTAGATGTACCCAACTGGTCGGATGGAAATAATTGGGATTTCTATAATAGCGGTGTTATTGACTTGAGTCCTTATAAGGGGCAAAAAGTTCATATTGCTTTTAAGTATGTCAGCACATCCGAGAGAGCTGCCACATGGGAGATAAAGAATGTTTTGGTACAGGAAAAACCAAATGGCAACTATTGGGATGTTTGTTTGTTTAAGGAGGTTGCGGAAGGTGATGCCGCACAGGCTATGGGACGCGCTGCTGCTTCCATACCTAATGCCTCTAGACTTTATGTATATAATGGCACTGCATGGAGTGAATATGAAAATGCAGACGCTCGTGTGGCAGTAGTTGATCCTACAGTATACGCCTCTTTGGGAACTGATGTTATAACTTCTCCTGAAACGGTGTTGCCCGTTTTCTTGTCACGTACCTATCCGTATGCGGTGGAAGGAGATCGTGCTGCTGTTATTTATAACAAGAAGGCAGATACTCCGGCTGTTTCTGAATTTACATATAGCGGTGTATGGACTGAAACTTCCACTTCTGTACCTACTACTGTGACTTTTGCTAAGGAAGCTGACGGTATTAGTGCTAACACCAGTGTATATTTGTCAGAAACCTTCTTGGGCAGTGATGGTGGTTTCACTATACAAAATGTATCATTGGGCGGATTAAGTTACGTATGGAGTAATACTGCTCTGTATGGATGGAAAGCCTCTGCGTTCTCAAATAATACAAATAATACCACTGAAAGCTGGATTGTTTCACCTGCCATTAATTTTAAGAAAGCGGTGGCTCCTGTAATGACATTTGATGAAGCGCATAGATATTTGAATGGTGCTGCACCCACAAAGTATTTCGGAGTAATGATTTCTACTGATTACAAGGGAGATGTGACAACCTCTACTTGGACAACATTGGAAGTGCCTGTTTGGTCTACCGGAGAAACTTGGGATTTTGTCAATATCGGTACAATTGATTTGAGTGCATATAATGGAAAAACTGTTTATGTGGCATTCAAGTATAGTAGTGACTCAGATGCCGCTGCCACTTGGGAAGTGAAGAATCTGAAGATTTATGAAGAAGGTACTGAAGAATAAAAAATCAAGTTATGAAAAAAATAGTTCGTATATTAGGCTTATTGATATGTATATTTTTTGTAGGGTGTGAATCGGCAAATGATGTACCTAACGGCTATATACAGACTACTGAGGAAGGTTCATCTACTCTCGTGCTGAAAGGATACGAGAGTAGTTCTTTCGGATTCAGTGTCTTTCAGCCAGAAGGTTTTAATAAGCCTTTTTATATTAAAGAAAAAAAGTTTTATGGATCGGCTTATCGTTTTGCGAAAGTTGGTTTGCATGGATTAAGTGAGCTTACTTCTTTACCTGAAGCGGGAGAATGGCAGGAAAGTATAGATGTAACGGTTGGAGCTGCCTATTGGGTGCGATATGCTTCGGTTGAAGCTTTTAAATACGTAAAGTTCAGAGTGGCTTATATTGAAGGTAACGATGTAGGTATTGAATATATAGTAGACTATATTGAAGAACGTCCCAATATTAATGCCAATGAAGTGGATGAGAAAATTTCAGTGGCTGCATTGGAGGTCCCTCATTTAAATTCTCAGAACACATATGTGGATCATTATGTCACATTTGCAGATGGTAGTCGGGTATTAAATATGGCTATTGAATGGAATACTGTAAAGAAACATGCGCAATGGGTTGCTTTTGCTTTTGATGATATAACAGCTTGGGATAAGAATGTTGGACGTACTAATGCTTGGGGTGTGGATCTGGAGTTACCTGAAAGTATGCGTACTGATAACTCTTATCATACAAGTGATGGTTTTGACCGTGGACATTTATGCGCTTCGGAAGACAGGCAGTATAGTAAAGAGGCCAATGAGCAGACTTTCCTTTATAGTAATATGAGCCCGCAATTAAATACTTTTAATGGAGGCTTTTGGATGAAGCTGGAGGCACGTATACAGTCTTGGGGATATTCGGTAGGTTCTGGAACTTACACAAATGTATACGTAACGAAGGGAGGAACATTGAATGAACTAGCAGCTAATCTTGTGGGTGCTGATAATATTTCAACCACAGCTGAAGGGTATACAATAAAAGGATTGGCCTGTCCTAAATATTATTATATGGCTGTATTGGCCGAAAGGGATGGAACTTATCAGTCTATTGCTTTTTTGGTGCCTCATGATGGCACTTTACCTAAGAATCCGACAGCAGAAGATTTGCAGCAATATATGGTGACTGTCGATCGGTTGGAAGAGAAAATACAAGTGGATTTTTTCTGTAATTTACCTGATGATGTGGAGAATGAAGTGGAAAGTTACTATGATGTAAATAGTTGGGTGTGGTAGTTTTGCTGATGCTTGAAAAAAATAAAAAATCCAATGGCTTTGTTTTTGTAAAGCTGTTGGATTTTTTATTACGAAACTCTTTATACAGTTATTCCCGTCTTTGTATAAACGCTTTCTCCCTATAGAGGTGAGTGACATATTGGAACATTAACAATTTATTAGCAGATAACTTTCTTGAAATCCGCTTTTTTTCGTTCCTTTGTATTGAACTGCTTTCAACAGAATTAAAATAACTTTAAATATCAAACGCTTATGTGTAGTGAAGGATTGCGTGAAAGATATGTAAATCCCTATACGGACTTTGCATTCAAATTATTGTTTGGAACCGACTTGAACAAAGAGATTCTTATTGGCTTCTTGAATGCCTTGTTCGATGGCAAGCAGGTCATTGAGGATGTCACCTACTTGAATACAGAGCATCTGGGCAGCAAAGAGATTGACCGCCGGGCTGTCTTTGATGTCTATTGTGAAAATGAAAAAGGAGAAAAGATTCTGATAGAAATGCAGAGAGGGGAGCAACAGTTTTTCAAGGACCGGAGTATTTATTATGCTACCTATCCTATCAGGGAACAGGCTATTAAAGGGGAAATCTGGAAAACTGAAAGCAGTGTATGTGATCGGTATCTTGAATTTTGCCTTGGATGATGTTTCGTCTTCCGGCTTCCGCCATGAAGTGAAGCTGATGGATACAACTACTCATGAAGTGTTTTTTGACAAACTGACTTTTGTGTATCTGGAAATGCCTAAATTCCATAAAACCGAGCAGGAGTTGGATACGTTGTTTGATAAATGGATGTTTGTGCTCAAGAATCTGGCCCGTTTGATGGAACGCCCCACTGCCCTTCAGGAACGTGTGTTCAACCGGCTGTTTGAGGCTGCCGAAATTGCTCAGTTCTCAAAAGAGAACCTTTATGCCTATGAGGAGAGTTTGAAAGTATATAGAGATTGGAACAATGTGATTGATACAGCTATTCAGAAAGGCATTGCGAGAGGGATGGAGGAAGGACTTGTGAAAGGGATGGAGGAAGGCATTGCGAAAGGTGAATGGATGAAAGCCCAAACTATTGCAGGAAATTTAAAGAATGCCGGGCTTTCCATAGCTGAAATCGCAAAAGTTACCGGACTTTCGGAAGATGAGATAAACTCCCTTTGATTCTTCGGATAAGAGCATAAAAAAACTCCTCTGATATAATCAGAGGAGCTGTTCTTTTTGAAGTAAAATGAGTTATGCTTCAGCAGGAGCTTCAGTAGTTTCAGCAGCAGGTGCTTCTTCAGCAGGAGCGTTAGCGGCTTCTGCTTCAGCCTTGGCAGCAGCTTCAGCAGCTTTCTTTTCAGCTACTTTCTTGGCAATTTCTTCATTTACTTTCTTTTCAGCTTCCAAACGAGCTTTTGCTTCAGCTTTCTTTGCTTCATCCAGTTTAGCCTTCAAAGTAGCCAGACCAGATTGTTTGTTGTTCTTCCAAGCTTCGAATTTAGCTTCAGCTTCTGCTTCTGTGAATGCGCCTTTGGCAACACCGCCCAGCAAGTGCTTTTTCATGTAAACACCTTCTTTTGACAGGATGTTACGTACTGTATCAGTAGGCTGTGCACCGCACATTACCCAATGAAGTGCGCGTTCAAAATTCAAATCTACTGTGGCAGGATTGGTATTAGGGTTGTAAGTACCAATTTTTTCAGTAAATTTACCATCACGTGGAGCTCTTACGTCTGCGATAACGATTGAATAAAACGCATAGCTTTTGCGTCCGTTTCTTTGCAATCTGATTTTAGTTGCCATTTCTAAATAATGTTTTTATAATTAATGATTTGAATTAATGCTAATAACCCGTATTAGCGGGTGCAAAGGTAAGACTTTTCTTTTGAACCGCAAAGATTTGGATGAGATAAAATATAATTTTTATAAAAAGGTGAACGGACATAGTGTTAATCGCTAGAAAAATTATATATTTGCAACAGTTACAATTTAACTAAAAATAAAAGAATTATGATTTCACAAAAATTACAAGACGCAATTAATGCTCAGATTGTAGCCGAAATGTGGTCGGCCAATCTTTATCTTTCCATGTCTTATTTTTTCGCTGCGAAAGGCTATGAAGGTTTTGCTTCATGGATGAAAGCGCAGGCTCATGAGGAGAGTGATCATGCTGATGTGTTGGCGCAATATGTGATGAAACGTGGCGGACAAGCCAAGGTGGGGGCTGTGGATGCTGTTCCTCAGGAATGGGCCTCTCCGCTGGATGTGTTCGAGCATGTATACAAGCATGAATGCCATGTTTCCGAATTGATTGACAAACTGGTAGATGTTGCTTCTGCTGAAAAGGACAAGGCTTCTCAGGATTTCTTGTGGGGATTTGTACGCGAGCAGGTAGAAGAGGAAGCTACCGTTCAGGGTATTTTGGACAAGATCAAGCTGGGTGGTGATGTGGCTTTGTATCATTTGGATATTCAACTTGGCGCAAGAAAATAAGCGAAAGAGAAACGAATGCCTGTTTTTTGTCTTCTGCAGATAAAGATGCAGGTGTTTATCGGAAATAGAAAGTGGGTGTGTCAAAATCCAGTTTTTGGAAATATGAATTTATAATTTGAGCATCCTAAAAGACTAAAGAAAGGGTCGCATCAAACTCTGTATTGGTACAACCTTCCGCGATAGCGTATAAGCTATAAAAAAGATAGCCGTCCAGATTTTGGGGCGGCTATTTTTGTGTCTGCTTCCATTTGCCCGGAAGTAAATCACGATATTTTTCTATAGAGGTATTGGGAAACCATGCGGCACAACGGTCTATAATGTCGCATAGGTATTCAAATACGTTTATACCACACCTGTGACAGGTAATGGCCAATGAATAAGTGTTATAATTACTATCTGTAACTTTTCGGAGCAGTCATTTTTGTTTTGACACATTCATCTCCTTGCTTTTTTACAGTATTTCTCTCAGCCATTTTTCTAATTCTCCCGTCCATTGGCGCTTATAGGTAAAGCTGTCGCGGAAGCCCCAGCCGTGGCCGCCGATAGGATAGGTGTGGAGGGAAGCAGGGACTTTATTCTTTACCAGCGCCAGGTAATAGCTCACGCTGTTGCTGACGGGTACAGCTCCGTCATCGCTGCTATGCATGATGAAGGCGGGAGGAGTGTCGCCTGTTACTTGCAGTTCATTGGAGTAAAGTCTCACTAGCTCTTCTGACGGGCTTTTTCCTAAAAGATTGTCACGTGAGCCCTTATGGCAGTTGGACAGATCCATGCTTATGACGGGATAAAACAGGATCTGAAAATCCGGACGCGTTCCGGCTGTATAGTGGGTGGCTGCCGTACTGGCCAGATGTCCGCCTGCAGAGGCCCCCATGATACCCACTTTTTGAATATGCCATTCGTTGGCGTGTTCTCTCATCAGCCGGATAGCCTGATGGGCGTCGCTCAACGGTACATCATGGTGTCCGTTTGGCATACGGTATTTCAATACGGCGTATGTGATGCCTTGTGCGTTGAACCAGTCTGCCATATCGTGCCCTTCGTGATTCATTGCCAGGCGTATGTATCCCCCTCCGGGACAAGCCACGACTGCCAGTCCGTTCGGTTTGGCTGCCGGATAAATGGTAAGGGTAGGCTCACTGACATTGGAAATCCGGTTGTTCTCTAATTTCTGCTCGGGAGTGGTGATGCCGTTGGAGTTGGGGGCGCCATCGGGCCATAATTCCAACTCTACAGGTTTCTGGGCAGACAATGCGGTAGAGATTGCAAGTAAACTCATTAGTAAGATTCGTTTCATATAGCTTTTATTTTCACGGTATTTGAAAAAGGGTTATTTTTTCTTTATATGCATACTGGCTTTAACCAGCCATATGATCAGGAGGATATAGGCGACTATTGACAGCACTTCGCTCAACGGGTTGCTCAGCCATTCTTCATTGACCAGATTGATACCGCCAAAGCGCATGGCGGCACTGACAACCCCCATCAATGCGCCTCCGGCTATGAATCCGGATGCCAGCAAAGTTCCCTTCTCGCCACGTTCGGCATTCACCGCCTCGTCTTTGCTGCGGGTAGTGACATACCAGTTCACCGCTCCACCTACCAGCAACGGCAGGTTCAATTCCAGTGGAATGAACATACCCAGCGCAAAAGCCAGTGCGGGTACTTTGAAGTAGGTCAGCACCAATGCCAGCACAGCGCCTATTCCGTAAAGCAGCCAGGGAGCGCCTACACCGTTCATCAACGGGTCTATTACGGCTGCCATCGCGTTGG
>OJMO01002308.1_pt1 | contig 10617 bp, 8 predicted proteins | sample 1597241 | NCBI WGS metagenome assembly OJMO01 (sample SAMEA2452129, study PRJEB22498) | human gut metagenome | biome: human feces; feature: human gut; material: feces | place: Australia | collected 2012 | reverse complement strand
TTGCCAACCTTTTAGGAAGTGGACCTGTTTATGATTTCTTAAGTGCGAATATGGGTGTCTTGACATATGCATCAGCATTCACAAACGATATGCTTGCGGTATATGCAACATACTTTATTGCGAAGACTTTGTCTGAAAAATATGATTTAAAAGGAAGCCAACCTGCTGTCACAGCTTTAGTTGTTTTCTTCATTCTTTGTGCTGTAGTCAAAGATGGTCAACTAAATACATCTTATTTAGGATCTACTGGATTATTTACAGGTATTGTTGCTGCCCTATTTACAGTTGAAATTTATCACATTTGTTACGAGCGTAAATGGTATATTAAAATGCCTGAAAGTGTACCACCAATGGTACAAGAAAGCTTTGCAGCCTTAGTACCATTAGTATTGAACACAATTATCGCCGTTGCGATTGCGAATCTTTCATTGACTTTTGGAAAGGTTGCCTTCCCACAATTGATTATGAATGTATTAGCACCAGCTGTAACAGGTATGGATACACTACCAGCTTTATTGATTGTGATGTTCTTTACGCAATTATTATGGTTCTTTGGATTACATGGACCAAGTATTACATCTGCTGTATGGGCATCTTTTGCGATTGCGTATGCCGCTGAAAATATTGCAGCATATACAGCAGGACAACCTGTTCAACATATTTTTACGTTTGGATTATTCTATGGTATATTATGTGTATCAGGATCTGGTTTAACATTAGGATTAAATATTTTAATGATGAGATCAAAGGCAAAATCATTGAATTCAGTAGGTAAAGTATCTATTATCCCTGGCTTGTTTGGAATCAATGAACCATTAATTTTTGGTACACCAATTATCTTAAATCCATTTATGTTTATTCCATTTGTGTTCGGACCATTGATCTGTACAACAATTGTATATTTAACAATGAATTTAGGCTTAGTCGGTAAACCAATTGCCAATCCTCCAGGATTCTTGCCTCCAGGAGTAAGTGCATTCTTAATGACATTAGATTGGAAGGCTGTAGCCCTAGTATTTGTATTGTTGATTCTACAAACTGTGTTCTATTATCCATTCTTTAAGATGATGGAAAAAGAAGAGCTACAAAAAGAACAAGCTTTAGAAAAATAGGAAGAGAAACATGTTAACAGCTAGGCAATTAAAAATTATAAAATTGATTATGAATAATCCGGGGATTCATGGAAAAGAAATATCAGAAAATCTAAATGTGTCAACACGAACTATACGTAATGAAATCACATTTATGAATGATGTGACAAACTGTATCTTAATACGTTCGAGTACCAAACAAGGATATATGATCAATGATGAGCACCTAGACATTATTCATAACATAGTCAATCAGGATAATGAAAATATGGATCTAGCTGTCTATCGTATTTACAAAATTATAGGTAAAATACTATTCTTTGAGGATTGCAGTATATATGATTTATCTGAATTATTAGGTTTATCCGATTCTGTAATCCGCAAAGAAATTAATAAAGTGATTCAGTTTTTGTTGAAAAACTACAATGTGGAATTATTCAAGCTAAAAAAAGATGAGTGTGTCATTTTATTAGAAGAAAGTGAAATTCGTGAACTTCTTTTTAAAATCGTAAAAGATACGGCACTCGAAAATCCTGATGCATTAATGGACATTCTTTATATGCTTCTAAGTGATTCGTGGGTTATGAAATATTATAAATCCACAAAGGAAGATGTAATCAAAATCATGAATGGAGAACAAGTCTATTTATCAGAAACGGACTTATCCATTTTTGCAGCATGCATCTTGATATGTCGAGTACGAAATTTAAATGGATACAACCTAGAGGATAATCAAATAAGTTCTCCGGACGATCTTTATACTCGTGTCATTACTAAATTATGTATGCAGTCGTCTTATTTAGAACAGGCGGATATTCCCATTCTATATAATCTTTTACATACATTTAAAATGGAATCAACGGATGAAGTACCTGAAATCACAGATTTTACAGTGCTTGTATTTGATGAATTCTGTAATGAAGTATTTGATAAATATTCAATCAACTTAAAGGAATCGGAAGCTTTATCTAGTAAAATGCTTTTGCACATAGAGTTTATGAATCGACGAGTTATTGGTGGATATGAATTAAAAAATCCCATTGTGGATGATGTTAAGACAAAGTTTCCATTTGCGTTTGAAATCAGTATGATGATTGTTCCCATTCTTTTTAAATACAAACGTGTTTATGTTACAGAAGATGAAATTTCATATTTAACTGTATATGTGGCACAATTCTTAGAGAATGAAAATGTAAAACTTAAAACAATCGTTGTCACAAGTCAGCGCCATAGTGTTAAACAATTGTTGACACAATGGCTTGAAATGTATTTTAAAAACCAGATTGCGATTGTGGATATCATAAATAAGGAAGCTTTGAAAAAGATGGATCTTACATCCATTGATTTAGTCATTACGTTGGATTCATTTCTGATCTTAAAAGATGTAGAAGTATTCAGTATGGATAAGTTACCAGAAATCAAAGATATTGAACGATTGAATTCAATGATCCACATGATTCGTATGAATAAACGTGTTTCTAAGATATTAGATTGTTATATTCAAAAAGAACATGTAAAGGTATATCCAGACACAAAAGAGCTTCCAGAACTTTTACAAGAGATGTCTCAAAAGTTACATGAATCAGGATTCATATCCGATACAAAAGGATTCTATGAAGATGTTTTGTTGAGAGAAAAGAATTATCCAACTAATTTAGGATTACAGATGATGGTTCCACATGCCCTGTTTACATTTGCCGATAAAACAGGTATAGAAGTGGCCTTGTTGAAAAAACCATTTGAACATCATGGAAATCAAGTGCAGCTCGTATTCTTATTAGCACTCGAAAAGAAACGAAACGATGAAATGAACTTGTTGTTTCAATTCTTTAACCAAATTGTTTCACACAAAAAATATATGCATGCACTCCTTCAAAGTGAAGATAGTGATGCCTTCATTAAAAACTTATATAGTTTTAAATTGTTAGAGTAAAAAAAACAATAAAACCAAACATAATATATGTATCAATTTATTGTCTTATGAAAAGAAAGTGAGATAGTAAAATGAAGAAATTTTCAATTGTTATTGCAGGTGGAGGAAGTACATATACTCCAGAAATTATTCTAATGTTGTTAGACAACTTAGATCGTTTACCATTAAGAAGTATCAAATTATATGATAACGATGAAGAACGTCAAAATCATGTCGCAAAGGCATGCGAAATCTTAATCAAAGAAAAAGATCCAACCATTCAATATGTCGCAACAACAGATCCTGAAGTTGCTTATACAGATGTTGATTTTGTATTAGCACACATCCGTGTAGGTAAACTTGGAATGCGATCTTTAGATGAAAAGATTCCATTGAAATATGGTGTTGTTGGACAAGAAACATGTGGTCCTGGTGGAATGGCTTATGGCTTACGAAGCATTCCGGGAGTATTGGAAAACATTGAATATATGGAAAAATATTCACCAAATGCGTGGATGTTAAATTATTCCAATCCGGCTAGTATTGTAGCAGAGGCATGTCGTCGCTTTAAACCAAACTCAAGAGTTATCAATATTTGCGATATGCCAATTGGTATGGAGCATACAATTGCACGTATTTTAGGTTTCAAAAGCCGTAAAGAAATGTGCATCCGTTATTATGGATTGAATCATTTCGGATGGTGGACATCCATCAAGGATAAAGATGGAAAAGAATATATTCAAGACTTGATTAAACACCAGTTAAAATATGGAAACTGTTTAGCCGATGATGATGCATCAAATTATACAGATAGTTCATGGTTTGATACAGCTAAAAAGGTAAAAGATATTATTGCGATTGATCCAACGATGTGTCCAAATTCATATTTCCAATACTATTTATTTGGAGATGATATGGTGGCACATACAGATCCAAATTATACGCGTGCTGATCAAGTTGTGGATACAAGAGAAAAACGTGTATTTGGTGAATGTGCTCGTATTGAAAAAGTAGGTACTGCAAAGGATACAACACTACAAATCGGTATCCATGCTGAATTTATTGTGGATCTAGCAACGGCCTTAGCATTTAATACGCATGAAAGAATGTTGTTGATTGTTCCAAATAACGGAGCGATTTCAAACTTTGAAAACGATGCTATGGTTGAAATTCCTTGTATTGTTGGAAAAGATGGATATGAGCCATTGACTGTAGGTGAAATTCCACATTTCCAAAAGGGATTGATGGAACAACAAGTGAATTGTGAAAAGCTTGTTGTCGATGCGTATGAGCAGCACAGTTATTTAAAAATGTTGCAGGCATTGACTTTAAATAAATGTGTTCCAAATGCCAATGTGGCAAGAAAAATTTTAGATGATTTTATTGAGGCGAATAAAGCATATTGGCCAGAACTAAAATAGAAAGAGGAAATCAAAATGAAAATATTGTTATGCTGTAATGCAGGAATGTCAAGTTCAATTCTTGTAAAAAAAATTAGAGATATTGCTGAAAAAACAGGTGAAGATATTGAAGTGAGTGCAGTGGCTAATGCTTCAATTAAAAACGAAGTGGGTAAATGGGATGTATGCTTAGTAGGTCCACAATTGGTTTTTGCGGTTGATTCAATTCATCAACAATTAAATATTCCAGTTGCAAGTATTGAACCTAGAGCATACGCGATGGCAGATGGAGCTGCTGCTATTGAATTGGCAAAAAAATTATTGGGGTAATATGGCTAACGTTGAACAAATATCACAAGTTGCTATGCAGGTCATCACATATGCTGGTATGGCAAAGTCAAGTTATTTAGAAGCTCTTAAATATTATCGTGAAAACGATCAAACAGCTTACGAACAATCAATGTCAAATGGAGATGAAAGTTTTTCACAAGCCCACGAAGCCCATCTTCAATTGTTACAGCAGGAAATGAATACGCAAGAACCACAAATCACAATGTTGATGGCGCATGCGGAAGATCAACTTATGTCAGCAGAAACAATAAAGACTTTGATTCAAGAAATAATCTTATTAATAGAAAGTAGAGGCAAATAAAATGACAATTTGGGCAGACATTCAGACAAAGAATGGCTTTGCATCAGACGAAGTACAGTCTTCATTACAGAAATATATTCGTCGTGCAAAAGTTGAAGAAGCTTGTCAAGCAGCCTATGAATTATATACTTCAGGACCTGTCTTCTTAGACAAAATGTGGTCTCGTCTAGAAACGATTGCAGTTGAAGACGTTGGATTTGGAGATTTAAATGTTCCAGTTTTAATTCATGCACTTGATCAGATGCGTAAAAATTTCCCATACAATGATGGGGATCAACCTATGTATTTTATTCATGCGATTCGCGTGCTTTGTACATGTACAAAGGATCGTTCAAGTGATTATTTGAAAAATATCATTATTAAGGAATCGGCCATGGGAAAAGTGGTGGAAGTACCAGATATCGCATTGGATAAACACACTAAACGTGGACAAGAAATGGGACGTGGATCAAAACACTTCTTTGAAGAAGCCACAAAGGTGATTCCACAATTAGAAATCGACAATGATTATCGTGAACGCTATGGAAAGATTCTTGAAACATATGATCCAGATCATGTTGTTGAGAATGCATTCAAATATAGTTCAGAACAATATTAATGGAAAGTGAGTGTAAGAGAATATGTCATATAATATTTGGGCTGCCGCAAAAACAAGAAATGGCTTAGCCGCAGATGAAGTGATTTCTACACTTCAAAAAAGCATTCGACGCAATAAAGTAGAAGAAGCATGTCAAGCTGCTTATGAATTATATATCACAGGACCTTTGTTTTTAGATAAGCTATGGCGTCGATTACTAACAATTTCAGTTGAAGATATTGGTTTTGGAAATTTACAAGCGGCTGTGCAAGTCAACACATTAAATGAAGTACGTAAATCGTATGCGTATGATGATGGGGATCAGCCAATGTATTTTATCCATGCGATTCGTTTACTTTGTGCAAGTACAAAAGATCGTTCAAGTGATTATTTGAAAAATATTATTATTAAAGAAGCAGCCATGGGAAAAGTCATGGAAGTTCCAGATATCGCCTTGGATAAACACACTCGACGTGGACAAGAAATGGGACGAGGATCAAAACACTTCTTTGAAGAGGGAACAAAGGTCATTCCTCAATTGAAAATTGATAATGATTATCGTGAAAGATATGGTAAGATTTTAGAGAAGTATGATCCAAATCATGTTGTACCGAATGCATTTAAGTATAACCCAGGACAATATTAAGATTGAAAGACCAGCTTTGACTGGTCTTTATTTTAGGAGGAAATTATGTCAACAGCACACAATAGCGCAAATATAGAAGATGTCGCAAAAGTTGTTTTAATGCCAGGTGATCCTTTAAGAGCTAAATTGATTGCCGAAAATTTTTTAAAGGATACCGTATTATTTAATGATGTACGAGGCATGCTAGGATATACAGGGACTTATAAAGGAAAAAGAGTTTCTGTCATGGGAAGCGGTATGGGAATGGCAAGTATGGGAATTTATTCGTATGAACTTTTTAAATTCTATGATGTGGATGCCATTATACGAGTTGGTAGTACAGGAAGTTATTCTGAAAGATTACCAATGAAGTCTGTAGCTTTAGTCAAAGGAAGTTATTCAGAATCAACCTATGCCTTAGCACAAAGTGGTGATACAGATACAATGCAATATCCAGATGAAGATTTAAATAAGTTGATTGAAAGTGTAAGTCAAGAAGTTTCAATTCCTGTTGTAAAGACAAATACACATTCTAGTGATGTGTTCTACTATGAAGGGGACTATGAACAACCAGAAAAAATGGTTGAAGAGCAAGATGCACTTTGTGTCGAAATGGAGAGTTTTGCCCTATTCCACAATGCTAAGGTATTGAATAAAAAGGCAGCTTGTTTATTAACTGTATCTGATTCAGGAGATGGTTCTGGTTCAGGAATAGGAGAGCGAGTAATGACTTGGAGAAGAGCTCCTTCTGGTAGAAGTTGACTAAGGAGTGCTTTAGATTCGAGAAGTAGACAATTCTGATACATGAGATAATACGAAACATCCTTTAACTGAGGGAACTACAGTGAGATATGGAAAGAATTCCTACAGTATCCTGGACCTGATGAATCAACTCATCGATAGTCATTGAAGTTTGACACTTCAATGTTCGAATGGTTGATCGGTATTGAACAACAAGAGTCATCTATACACTCAATGAATAGGAAAAGAAGTACAGGTATGCCTGTATCAACAGATTCACCTATGAGAGATGCAATCATTTGTTTGCGATTCTCCAGAGTATCTACGTTACCATCCTTAGGAGAACCTATCGAAGAATGACGAGAATCTTCGCTTCTTTTCACTTGCATTTCTTTCCGGTGAAGTTGGACACGGGTTTGAACGAGAACATCAGCAGGAGTAGGAGCTACCGCATAGCAAGCGGCAATACCTTCTGATACATTTGAAGCCTCACGAACAGTTTGTGGAAGAGGAGTTGCTTCTGTCTGTTGACTTCGTTTACTTTCAATTGCCTGGATACGCTCATTAAGACTCTCCAGAGGACAATAGGGAGACTTCCACACTGTTTGTGTAGCTTGAGCTGGTGATATACTAGGCTGAGAGGTGTTTCCATTACTCCCAAAACCACTGGCTTTTCCTGCGTTATTATTACCAAAGGTAAAACCACCAGTATTCGTGGTTCCACCAAAAGTGAAACCTCCCGTCTTATTCGCATTATTGTTACCAAATCCTCCAGTATTTGTGCCTCCAGCTCCATTATTCCCACCAAACGTGAACCCTCCTGTATTTCCAGAATTGGCAGTATTATTCCCACCAAAATTGAATCCAGTAGACGGTTTATTGGAATTATTATTCCCAAAACCAAATCCAGTATTCGTACTTCCAGTATTGGCATTGTTATTCCCAAATCCAAAACCAGTATTCGCAGTGTTTCCTCCTGCATTATTGTTTCCAAAACTGAAACCAGTTCCCGGTTTAGATGCATTATTGTTTCCAAAGTTAAATCCACTCCCTGTATTGGTTCCAGTATTAGTGGCACCGAATCCAAATCCTGTATTGGTTCCACCATTGTTATTTCCAAACCCGGTATTATTGCCTCCATTGTTGGTATTTCCAAATCCAGTAGTACCTCCAGTATTGGTATTCCCAAATCCGAACCCAGTACCACTAGGTTTATTCGTATTATTATTACCAAAGCTAAATCCAGAAGTACCGCCTGCATTCATATTGTTATTTCCAAAGCCGAACCCAGTATTTCCAGTATTGTTATTTCCAAAACCAAATCCAGTACCACCAGGTTTGTTTCCATTGTTATTTCCAAAACCAAACCCAGTATTAGCTCCGTTATTTGCATTAGCTCCAAAACCCATTCCATTCCCTGTATTGGTTCCACTATTATTACCAAACCCGAAGTTGTTTGGTTTGTTGGCATTGAATCCAAATCCACCTCCATTATTGCTATTCCCTCCGAAGAGACCTTTGTTACCATTGTTGTTTCCGAAGCCACTATTATTGTTCCCGAATCCTCCATTATTATTACCAAAACCGCTGTTATTATTGCCAAATCCACCGTTGTTTCCAAAACCTCCATTGTTATTCCCAAATCCACCTGTATTGTTATTACCGAAGGCATTGTTATTGTTTCCGAAAGAATTCGTACTTCCAAAGCGATTGAAGTTGTTGCCATTTGTATTGTTTCCGAATCCACCATTATTTGTACCAAAGCCACTTCCAAACGCATTGTTTTGGCGATTACCAGTGGAAAAACCAAAACCAGTGATTCCTCCGCCACCATTATTATTTCCTTGGCCAAAACCACCCATAGAATTGTTGTTCATCCCCATATTTCCGAAACCACCACCATTGTTGTTTCCACTTCCAAATCCTCCCATATTTCCTCCTTGGCCTTGATTCATTCCTCCCTACACAATTGTTACATAAACAAATCCATCACACAAAACAAACCCAAACACCTACCTGATTGTTCATTCCTCCCATATTGTTTCCTCCTCCGAATCCAAATGAGTTATTGTTATTCATTCCACCAAAACCAGTGTTGGTGCCCATTCCCTGATTTCCAGTTTTTCCAAAGGTGAACTAGGTGTCAATCGAGATAAATCAACGAGCTACAGCCATTTTCTCGAAAATGTACTCCTTGTAAAACTGAAAAGTGATGTCAAAGTTCTCTCTTGGGTAATTACAACAAACAATAGGAATCGGAAAATAAAGAAAATCTACTTCAGGTCATTGTGATCTACATTCAATAGCAAGATAAGACGATACATATAACAGGAACAATGCGATAAATGGTCTGGAGACGCTGAGCAGGAGAAAGAGATATAGACTACATATGACTCTTCTCTGACAGAAAAAACCATCACAATAAAGGAAAACATCGAGGACATGGCTAGACAAACATTCATAAAGAGAGAGGAGATATTAAACAGAAGAGCTGATAGCGCCACCGATACAATAGAAGCTTCTTGCACGGCCAAAGCAAACCCAGTCTATATTGTTATGATACAGGTAATCTAATTACAATCCAACTATAGGACCAAGAGGCTAAATGCGGCGAAAAGAACAGAATGACGCTGCAAACAAACGAAAGGCAACAGAAAATGAAAACACTCCATGAGTAAGAGAAGAAAGATAGAATCAATAGACACAATGCCATAAACTATACTCAAATCCTCGCAATCGTCCCTACAATATTTGCAGAGTATGGAACCATAGCATTCACGATAACTGTTTTTCGATATCGCCTCAATTCTTCCAGACTCAGCATATCTCCATCAATCCGAATAAAGGGTCTGTTGCCAACAAGTTCTAAGCCCACTTCAACGGTTTCCTCTCGACTAGTGATTATTCCAACACCAGATTAATGAGTACCGAGGATGGAATTCGTCAGCATAAGTCTCCATTTCAATATCAACTGACGCCATTATCGATATGGATTCTTTGTAATCGTAAACAATTCAAAGCGCCATAACAACCGAAAATCGGCATCTCTGTCCTAAACATGCCCAACAAACAACATATAAATGGACAACTAAACAAAGTTTCACTTCTACAATTACTCCATCTTTGGAATTTGTCATTCCCACTAAGCGGTAACTACTGTTCATATACCCAAATTCCATAGACACGATAGGTGATAACGATTTTGAAACAGCCAACTCACCGCAATCTCCATTGGGCATAAAGGGAGTTCCCGTAGTGTCAAGCATCTTTACAGCCATTTTCCCCATCCCATAATAGAATATTTGGATTCCCACAATTGGTTTAGCGTTATCTGACGACCATTGATTTGCTGTTCGAATATCAGCAAAGTGAAGAGAAGAATATAAATCAGAACCTACTTGTTCTGCTTTTGTTATTACGCGATAGACGAGAAAAGGAGGCTGTGTAGGTGTTAATAATGGCGCAAATGAAAAATTCGGACAACCTCCGAACTCTACCTGGATTCGATGGTCTGTGCAGTAGTCAAGAAATAATCTCCCCGTTTCCTGATTAATATAATTACCTAACTATAACAGAAACATACAACTATAACGTGATAACCAGATTTCAGACAACTCAG
>OJMO01002297.1_pt1 | contig 10657 bp, 10 predicted proteins | sample 1597241 | NCBI WGS metagenome assembly OJMO01 (sample SAMEA2452129, study PRJEB22498) | human gut metagenome | biome: human feces; feature: human gut; material: feces | place: Australia | collected 2012 | reverse complement strand
AAACACAATACGTCGTTCATTAGATTCTATGCCAAGAAGATCAAGCATACTTTGCACTGCTGTGCCGCGGCCAGCCATTGTAATGCTAAGCGGCAGATCAAGCTGACTGCAAAGATCCATCAGAATGGAAAGTGAGTCAGGGTTTATGATTGAGATTATGTAATTCATTTCGCATGTCCTCCTTCCCACAATTCAACAATATCGTAGTCGCCATAGACAACAGTAGTTTCTTTGGTACGTTTTTGCTTTCGCTCATAGAAAAGACCGACAAGCTGAATTGAGACGAGAGGCATCATGGCAACGAGTGCAACAACGCCAAACGCATCCTGGAGTACATTGCCGCCAAGCGCGATGCTCGCCCCCATGAAAAACTGAAGCATAAATGTTGCTGTCATCGGACCAGATGCAACACCTCCAGAGTCAAATGCAATAGCTGTGTAGATATCTGGAACGAAGAAGGTTAAAATTAATGCAGTTGCATAGCCTGGAATTAAAAACCAGAAAAGAGAAATTCCAGTGAGAACGCGAATCATGGAAAGTCCCATTGCAAGTGCAATTGCAATGGAGAGACTGCGCTTGATTACACGTCCAGGGATAGCACCGGCACTGACTGTTTCAATTTGTTTTTCAAGAACTGCAACAGCCGGCTCAGCTGATATGATAAACCAGCCGATTGCCATGGCAAGAGGAACGAGCCACCAGACACTTTTTCCAGAGGAAAGTGCAGCACCAAGCTCAGCGCCAAGCGCAGAAAATCCAATGTTAACGCCGGTCAAAAAGAGTACAAGACCAATATACGTATAAAGTAAGCCAATCATAATCTTTCCGAGGTGTCTGCTGTCAAGGTGAAGCAGTGTAAACTGAAACAGAAAGAAGATCACGATGATTGGAAGCATAGCAATGGCAGTTTCTTTTAGATAATGAGGGATTGCATGAAGAAAGGCATATCCAATATCTGTGGTTGTGCCATAAGAAGCAGTGCTAAGATCTGCAACGGCGGCATTGTCCTTGTAGAAAAATCCAAGAATCAAAACGGCAAGAACAGGGCCAATCGAGCAGAGCGCAACAAGACCAAAGCTGTCGGCTTCGGCGTTTTTATCGCTTCGTACATTAGACACACCAAGTCCAAGTGCAAGGATAAAAGGAACAGTCATTGGTCCGGTTGTAACGCCACCGGAATCAAAAGCGATGCCAAGAAAGTTTTTGTCAGCAAAAAAAGCAAGCAAAAAGAAGATCAGCAGCAGGCGAAGGCGCATTCCTGTTAGGATACGCAGCATACATACGCTCATAAAAAAGCCTACTCCGGCACCAACTGTGATAAGCAGTACCGTGTTGCTGATATGAGGGACGGTCTGGGCAAGAACTTGAAGATCAGGTTCAGCGATCGTGATCGCGAAGCCCAGAAGAAAACTGACAGCAAGGATAAGCGGGAGATTTTTTGTGCGTGTGAGCGCTGTTCCAATTTGATTTCCAATTGGTGTCATAGACTGCTCAGCTCCCAGTGAGAAAAGGCCCATACCGATAATCAGCATCATGGCTCCGACAAGAAAGGTCAGGAGAAGATCCGGCTGCATAGGGGAAATGTACAGGCACAGAATAAAGACGATAATAACGATTGGTAAAACAGAAAATAATGATTCTACCACCTTTTCTGTGACTGCGGTGCGTGTTTCTCTCAGATGAATCTGTCTGATAATGATACCTCCTTTAAGATGTTTTCTTTTAGTATACCAGATGGCATTTAATCGCGCAACCTGCAAAAATAATTGACAGAAAGTTAACAGGTGAGTATAGTTGGGAGTGGATAAAAATGAATTATAATGATTCAGCGCAGAAAACCCCGGCCGTTCGCAAGAACGTCCGAGGGATGAATGCGCCGATTACAAACAACGCAACCATCATTCCAACAGGGTTTTCTTCTGGAATTGTTGGTTTTTCTTGGCCTGATGTTCTTCAGAACGCTGTGATTCGATGTATTGCTTTACTGTTTCAAGAGAAACACTTCCGGTAGTTGCGATAAAGTAGCTGCGGCTCCAGAATGAGGTATCGTCCCCATAGATATACTGTTTAATCTGTTCCGGAAAACGCTTGCGCATCTCTCTGGATAACTGAGTCTTGATGCTTCTTACAAAGACGGATATGTTGGTATTCGGTGGCAGTGATACCAGCAGGTGGATATGATCTCTGTCTGTCTCTGCGGATAAAATTTTTCCACGGAACTGCTCTGCCATATGATTCGAAAATTCTTTCATGGCAGCACTCATTTCGTCGTTAATCACAGGCTTTCGGTAATGTGTGACAAAAATCATATGATAGGTAAGACAGTAAACACAATGCTGTCCCCTGTTGTACCCGTCTTTCTTTACTTTGTCCTTTTGGTCTTTGTTGACACCATTCTTATTTGCTCTCATAATAGTACCTCTCTCGTTTCAAAATAAAACAATTCAAAAAATCACATATTGCTTGATTTTACCTATATTTTATCGTATAATATAAGTGTAGTCAACTATATTCTCACGTTTTTGAAAAGGAGGGCCTTTTATGCATACCATATCAATTTTTGTGGATCAGAACAGGATACCAAAGCTGGCATCTTATTTCGAGTGCCAGACTCACCTTGCAAAAAACCTGCGAAATTCAGCAAACTTTATCGTTCGTAACCTGCGTACCGGATTGAAAAAAGATCCGGTTGACCGCACTTCCAATGAAAATGAGGTCATAGAGACTGTACGTATCGGCATTGAGATGGCAAATGAAAAGCTTCAGAAAGATGTTGACCGACTCACGAAGCAGCTGCAGAGTCTGCCTGCAAGCGACCCGGCCCGCACAAAGATCCAGAAGCGAATAGAAAACAAACAGAAAAATCATCCGATCATGCCAACGTCCGATCACTGGATGCTCACATATGAGACATTGGATGCGGTGATGAAGAATACAAAGAATCCTGACTACTATGCGATGCCGTCGCAGGCAAATCAGCAGGTGCTTCGAAAAGTCCTCAAAGACTGGAAATCACACTTTGAACTGTTGGCATCGTATCGTCAAAATCCCGGAAAATTTAAGGCACAGCCAAAGCAGCCGGGATATATCAGGACACCTTACACGACCGTTACCTTTACCAATCAGGTTGCAAAGCGGTCTGATATCAAAGGAAAAATGCACATCACATTTCCACGCTGTCTGGTGCCGCTTTGTGTTGGAAAGCCGGAAGGTTCTTATGTCAGAACGGAAGTCAAGCCCTGCTATGGCGGATATATGGTATATGTGACATTTCAGGATGCCGTCAAAATGCCGGAAGCACCGACAAATCCCACAAGGATTCTCGGACTTGATCCAGGGCTTGACAACTTTCTTACCGCGCTGACAAACTTCTCGGCAACTCCGTTCATCATTGACGGACACTGGTTAAAATCCATCAATCAGAACTTTAACCGCAGACGTGCAGCTTTGATGTCAGAACTGACAAAAGGGATGGATTCCACGAAATCCGTGAAAAACTCTGCCAGACTGAACCGTATTTCAAAGAAAAGAGCCTGCCGGATCGACGACTTTTTCTATAAGGCAGCTCACTATATCGTGGATTTCTGCCTGAAAAACAAAGTAGAGGTCATCGTCTGCGGACACAACAAAGACCAGAAGCAGAAAATCAACCTTGGTGCCAACAACAATCAGCACTTTGTCAGTATTCCATACACAAGATTTTTCTGGATACTGACCTGTGTTGCAGCAAAGGCGGGCATTCCGGTCATTGAAACAGAGGAATCGTATACGTCCAAGGCAAGTCTGATCGACAAAGATCCGATTCCTGTCTACAAAGAAGGGGATCGTCTGGAATATCATTTTTCAGGGAAACGAATCTCCCGTGGACAGTACGAATCAAAGGAAGGTACGATTCTGAATGCGGATGTCAACGGCGCAGGAAATATCATTCGCAAGGTGTATCCAAATGCATTTGATGGAGTTACCGACTTCTCCTACACGAACAAAACAGTTATTCGAGTTACCAGAGAAGCACTCTGCCATGCGAAGCACAAGAAAAAACACGCCAGACCACAAAGAAAACGTGGTATGAACCAATGGCTGCATCATCGCAGGCAGGAACAGAAGCTTGTATATTTCGCACTGTTCAAAGTAAGCAGTGCGAAAGACAAGACCAAATATATCGAAGAATCAAAACAAACAGCCGCAAAAAAGACGGCTTAAAGGTAAGCTCATAACAGGGTGTATAGGGCTTGTGATGGTCCTTTGAGGCGTTCTACCATGTCTCAAGAAGCCCCGCCCGTTCGCAAGAACGCGCGTGGGAGTATCACGGCTGTTCTAATTAGCATAATAATAAGTAATAGCAATTTAACATTAGCAAGTGAAGAAAGCAATGAAGTAAATTTAACACGTGAATTTTTACAGGAAGCAACCGCTTATGAGGAAAATGGCATAGTCGTTTTGAAACGAGAAAGAGCAGTAAGTACACAAAGTATCCAATCAGAACATATTCAAGATGTTGTTTGGTTACTCCCTAAAGAAGAATGTTCCTCAAGCGATTTACTAGCTGATATAAAATCGTTTACTTATTCAAGAGGAAGTGGCCATAAATATGAAGAAGATTCTGACTCTTCATTATCTGTAAAAGCGTATACAACAGTATATTACACAACCAGTAAGCAAGATATACTTACTTATTACTCAATAACCAGTGTACAAGGTGGTGTCGTCATATTGGATAGTTGGGTGACAGTACCTAATCACAAACTAACTATTGGACAAGTCGGGAGCCGTTGTTTTGATCAAATAGCATACTACACTCTCACGCAATCATCTTGGTCTTGCACTCCACCTTCAACATGGATGGCTGTAACAGATGGTGATGGTATGGGTACTGTTGGTTGTTTTTATGAGTTAACAATAAAACGTCCTAATGGATATACATGGAAACTGGAACTCTCAAACAACTTATTCAGTAACTTTACCACTGATTTCTAAATACTTTTTACATAACATTTTTTATGACTATATAAGGAGAAACGATTACATGAAGAAAGCGAAGTATCTATTATGTGTAAGTTTAGTTTTACTATTGCTTGTAGCACACGGTCAAATATTGCCTATTTTACAAGTTAAATATCAACAAACATATAATATACTTCCAGTGCTATGGATTCGTTTTTGCTTAACATCAATAATCTTGGTCAATGAACTGCATTTAGCGTATGTTTTATGGAATCAAAACTCTGAAAAAAAGCAGCAACCATTTGTTGATTTGATTGTTTTTGTAGTTGTATGTATCGTTCTATATCTGATGCATAAACCCAAAGTATTTACTGATTTTCTAATGATTGATGTAATGGAATTACTCTTTCTAATTGAATTGATTTGTACAATATTTATTGATTTAAAAGGAAAAAAATAAATACATTTAAGTGTTAAAGCAACATATTGCGCACTCTAACAGAATACTCAATAAGCTTCACGGGAATACTTGATTTTGCCTTGAGCATATGTTATACTAATCATAGGCAAAAGATACTATCACGATCATGATTGATCGCCAAAACGAACGCCCCCAGTGCTGGCACACTGGGGGCGTTCTATTCCTTTTTGATAGCAGGAAGCTTAATCCTGAGGTTGACTACCGCCTAAATCTCATCGTCCAACCATTTGCAAATGTAGTAGGCAACTACACTTGCCAGAACAGAGAATATGAAAGATACTATCATATCGAGCATGATTGATTCACCCCCTTTCTCTACCTGCATCGGGGGTGGTAGCCGTATGAGTATATCATAAATGTCTAAATAGGTCAATTTTTTCCGCTTATAGTAATACACTGAAATCAGCCTATATTTAGACTGATTTCAGAAAAATTTTCATCAAAATCCTCTCTATGAATATATCCTAATTTTCCTTGAGACTTGATTTCTACCCATTTTTCTCCGATTTGAATCACCTGCACAGCTCTTCCATTCCGCAATATCATTCTGTCCATAGGTACATATATTTCCTCTAATCGTGTATATACAGTCAGATCTTTCCCACATAAATACCAGTCGGCAGTATTAACTTCTTGAATTTGAGCTTGCAGCGCCTTTGCTTTCCTAATTGCTCGATTTTGACTGATAGCACCGATTGCAACAATAATTGCCAGTATTGAAATTATAGCAACAACTCTTAATGCCTGCATTAGCCGTTTTGAACCGCTATATTGCGTTTCTAGCTGCTTGGCTTTCTCTGTGTAGTTCTTTTCCAATTCAGCTTTTTTCTTCTGAAATCGCTCATTCAGCACCTTCTTATGCAGGTTCAGAGCTTCCTCTTGTTGTCTTTTAATTCTTTGCTCGATCTCTTCCCCCAGATCATTGTTCAAACTCTTCGTCGTATTCCTCAACTTGTTCGTCTCGTCCTCTAACTTCTTGTTCTGTTCCAAAAGTTTGTTTTCTCGATCTGTAGCTATACTGCTTAATTCCTGTTGCTGTTTGTTCAGATCTATGATCTGATTGCTTTTCTTTTGAAGCTCGTTCTTGAGCTTCAAGTTTTCGGAGGAAGTCATCTGTATCTGATTGCGCAGCTGTTCGTTCTCCGTCTGTAATTCCTCCAACAGATTTAGCAGCTTCTCTTCTTCTGAGTAACTCTCTGATTCGTTCATTGCGTTCTTCTCCCTTCTCTTGTTCTTTCAGCTTCTGAATTTCTTCTTCAAGCATCTTCAGCTGTTCCTGCACCTGTGTCAATAACTCATTATGTTTCTTGATATCCCGATTGATCTGACAGCGATCTGAAGCCTTTCCAGACGCTTCTATCGCCCTTGCTTCATACCCTTCATGTATTGTTGGCTCTTGATCTATCCCACGTGTCTCATGGCTTCTATGGTCAATTTGATGCTCCTGGTCAAGATACTGATTGCAGACTTCCGCCCAGGATGCTCTCATGTTCTGAAGAACTTCTTTTTTGTCCAGCACATTCTGTTCAGCATTGATTCTCTTCCATTGCTTCCGGTTCCTTTTGTCTACCTTCTGTTTTCCTGTACTTGGGTCAATGATCGGGATGCGTGTGCCTTGTTCATCCAACGCATATTCCATTTTTCTCTTTGCAGTCCATTCCCCTGTTTTCTTGTCGATTTGCCGATTCGCAATCAAAATATGTGCATGTGGATTCATATTCTCTTTGTCGTGATGAATAGCATAGCTGCACGCATATCCCTGTGACGTGATCTGCTTTTCAATAAATTCATCGACTACTTTTTTCTGCATTGTAAGATCAAATTCTTTTGGCAATGCCACCATGATTTTTTTTGCAGTCCTTGCATTTTCAGCAGTTTCATAATTCTCGATTGCATTAAACAAAACAGCAGGATTTTGAAATTCCACCGGTGCTCCTTCTGGTAACAAGGTTTCCGTTAGAATTACTCGCTCTTCTCGTCCATAACGGAATGTTTTTCCCAACCGTTCATCCCGAACTTTTTCACCAGAAATATAAGAAAGCGTAGCACATGAAGATGAACCTTTTGCCCTTGATACATTAGAAATGTTGCAACTATAGATTGCCATTCGCGTTACCTCGCTTTCTGAAAAAATAGGTTTGCAAAGGATTTGCCTTTGCCCCTCGGAGAGCGCCTTACATGCAACCTTTGGTTGCGTGTAAGTGCGCCCTTAACTTTGTTAAGGGATTTCTGCAATGGATTTTATCATGCCTTTTCTTTAACGTCAATATATGATATACTGAATACACAAAAAATTTGAAAGGAGATTTCTTGATATGGCAACAGCAGAAGAAAGACTTGCAAAAATCAAAGAAAAACAGGCTCAACTTAAAGCTCAGGAAAAGAAAATTATTACTCAAGAAAAGGCAAAAGAACGGAAATTAAGAACGAAACGCTTAATTGAGATTGGTGGAACTGCTGAATCTATCCTTGGACGACCTTTTCAAGATGATGATTTACAGAAATTCGCTAACTTTTTGAAACAGCAAGAAGCACGTGGGAATTACTACTCAAAAGCTATGAACAATACAAACACACAATAAGAACTACGTCGGCATAAGCCGACAAAAAAAGAGCGCCAAGCATATATTGCTTGACGTCCTTTTTTAGAGCAGTGACATGCTCCCGCCACCTGACACTCAATTCAGTCCCACCACTTATAAACAGTCGGTTTTGACAGTCCTGTATCCTTGATACATTCGACTTTTCTTCCTTCTGGATGCTCTAATCTCCATTGTCTCACTAGCTCTGCTTTGTCTGGTCTGCCGTTGTTTTTATACTCATCCTCGCCCAACATATCTCTTTTCATAATTCGCATAGCATTGACCATCTTAATATGCTGCTGTTGTTTTCGACCGTTTCGTTTATTTTGGGGAATCTGTATACCTGTGATCTTCTCAATATCAGCCCTCGGAAACGTGACATATTTTTCATCAAAGCATTCCAAAGCACTCTTGCAATCTTCCTCTGTAAACGGTGCATCAGGTTTCAATCCATCCAGAAGCGGTATAAATTCCATTGCATCTGCCTCAACCTCTGCCTTTGGTATATCACATTTAATACCGTAGATTGCTAATGCCATAATAGCAAAATAACGATGCCCATAACTAGCTGATTCCTTAATTTTTAGTTTCCACCAGTCGTACAAATCGCGCTTGTCTGTCCAGCGTCCAGGCAGTTGCTTGTTCAACACTCTCCGTTCATACCAGATCGGAAACAACTGTTTTGCCTTTTCCAATGTATACTTATGTTCTCTGTACTGCTTCGTTTCGTCAACTCGTTTCGCTTCTGGCACAAACTGGCATAGCTCTTTAAGACTAAACGGATGCACATTAAGTTCAAAAGCTCGAACCCGAACCCCTTCTATCTTGGTTTTCCCTCCAATCACTCGAAAGCCTTGATTGATTCCTTGGAACTGCACTTTCTTTTCAGTACTGGTGTACCTGTTCCACATCTTGCCTGTAAGAGAATACTTCAATTCCTTTAGCTGTAACTTAATATTCGGGTACAATGCTATAGGAATCTCAAATCTATAATATAAATGAATATTATGTCCAGATAAAACAACATAGTTCGGCACTGGGTATGCTTCCGACACATACGCACCCGATAAGAAATTATTCAACGTCTCATCTGTGATGCCGTCTATATCAAATATCATCGCATACATCTTGCTTGCATTCTCCGCTGCATTCCGCTTCCCAAAGTATGTCAAGCCATTCATAATTGAGAAGTCCGCCTCCTGCATCTCCTTCAAAGTCTCTTCAAACGTATCATCAAACAGTATCCGCCTGTGTCCCCTCTGTTCTCCATCGTTTTTCCAATAGCCTAGTGGGTTGCTCTTGAACTCCCCCGGTTCCTCATCCTGCCTCTGTATCAAGCCCTCACCTAATCCAAAAAGATCGGTATAAACCTGCATTGCGGACACCTCATGCCCACCCCACTTCTTTATAATTTCATCAAACATTACATTGCCTCCTACCTAACCTTCGAGAGACACCCCCTCTCCGTACCTCTCCCCATGCATCCCTCTACAGTATCACTACCACCACAAATCCATATAGGGCACGTTATATTATCAATGATTTTTTTTACCTTTTCGCATTCTATTTTACAAGTCAATAGTTTCATTGTCAATAGTTTTGCAAATGAATACCTAACCGCTAATCTTATCAATGATTTTTTATCTGTTATCAGGAATTACCTTTATAAATGTTTATAATTTATTTATGATCATCTTTGAGTAATTTGCAAATCAAAGCAGCTGAACAATCCATCTTGGCTGCTATCTTGCGCACACTCAATCCTTCAGCTGATAACATTTTAACCTGTTCTACCTGTTCAACCGTCAACTTTGGCTTTCGCCCTGCTCCAAATGGATTCTTCGAGCTTTTAATGACTTCTTGCTTTAAAATCTGTAATTCTGCCTGTGCTGCTTCCAGATCGCTTTTAACAGCGCTGTATGCACTTGTAAGTGTATCATGGATTCCTCGTAACTCGATATACTCATTCCTTACCTGATTCCGCTTTTCTGATTCACTCTGATACAACTTAGTAATTTCTGTCACCTTGAGACGCTCGGCAGCCAATGCTTTTTCAAGTGCCTTATATTCATCTGTTTCCTGAACTGCTGCGTCCTTTTGGCGCTCTGCCTCAGCCCATGCCTTATGATATTCTGCAATTCGCTGTTCAAGTTGTGCATTCTCCTCTTCCAAACGAGCTATTTTCTCTTTCTGTGTTTCTCTTGCCATGCTTTGTTTCTCCTGTCCATAAATATTTTATATACATATATAACATCTGTTACCTCTCTTGTCAATAGCGTTCACAAATAATTTGTAAACTATCCATTTAAGCTCAATCTCACAATATCAATAAAGGAAAACTAGTTTTAGATTATCACCGCTTTCTACACTTCAATTACTTCCTTTTATCTCTATTTTGACTACAAAGCGAAAAGTAATTGACAAATTTATTCTGTATATGTTATAAATAAATCAGATAATATTGTGAAAATACATTTAAAGAAAGAAAGAGGTGGGAACAATGATTATTTAATCTCTATATTTTTTTCAAAAATAATCATGTACAGCAAGGAGGACATTTATGAAGAAATGGTTATATTTTAGCACATTAATTATGGCTGTTCTAATTAGCATAATAATAAGTAATAGCAATTTAACATTAGCAAGTGAA
>OJMO01002293.1_pt1 | contig 10675 bp, 10 predicted proteins | sample 1597241 | NCBI WGS metagenome assembly OJMO01 (sample SAMEA2452129, study PRJEB22498) | human gut metagenome | biome: human feces; feature: human gut; material: feces | place: Australia | collected 2012 | reverse complement strand
CCGGCACCCACGCAGGTGGAATATGCCTTTAGCACCCCGACTACATGATCAGTTGTGTAGCCCGGTATTCCTGCACCGATCGGAGCATACGCCGCGATCGTGGAAGAACTGGAGGTATATGGGAATATTCCGTAATCAATATCTCTCATAGCTCCCAGCTGCGCCTCCAGGATCACCTTCTTGCCCTTTTGAAGTGCTTCCTCCAGAAACGCTCCCGTATCGCAAATATAATCGGCAAATTTCTCCGCCTGCTCATTACACCATTGTAACAACGCCGGAAATGACATCGGTTCCTGATGATAACATCCGGCAAGCTCCATATTCTTAGCATCCAACATCATTTTAAGCCGCGCCTGCATGCCCTCTTCGTTCAACCGGAGCAGATCACCCATCCGCAATGTCTTTTTGCGGTACTTATCGCTGTATGCATAGGCAATTCCTCTTCGAGTGGACCCAAACGCAGACCCGCTTTTTGCCAGACGATCCTCCTCCAACTCATCCTGTATTCTGTGCCACGGCATTGAGATCGTCGCTCTTCTCGATATTTTCAAATTCTTCGGAGAAACGGACACGCCCTTTTGACGAAGCTTCGCAATCTCATCCTCCAGATGCTCCAGATCTACAACCATTCCATCGCCAAGAACACATATCACACCATCATGAAGGATTCCCGATGGGATCAGATTCAATATAAATTTGCCCTGATCAGCAACAACGGTATGTCCGGCATTGTTGCCTCCCTGATACCGCACGACCACATCTGCCTCTCCGGCAAGAAGATCGATCACCCTGCCTTTTCCTTCATCTCCCCAGTTAATTCCTGTTACCGCTGTTAGCATAATTTTCCCTCCTCAGTTATTTCACCCGGCATAAAAATGCCTTGTTTTTTTCTTCGTCACTCATTATACTGACCTTATAGAAATATGTAAAAGCTATTATTGATATGATTGACATTATTATTTGATATATCAGAAACGGAGACTTCTATGAACATCAATTTTGAGTATTATAAGATTTTTTATTACGTTGCCAAATACGGCAATCTCACCAAAGCAGCACATGTACTTGGCAACAGCCAGCCTAACATTACCCGCGCCATGAATTGTCTGGAAAGCGAGATTCGATGCACGCTTTTCATCCGTACAAACCGTGGCGTCCGCCTGACCCCGGAAGGGGAACGGCTTTACACCCGGGTTTCTGCAGCCATGGCACAATTACAGCTTGCAGAGGAGGAGCTTACGGATAGCACCGGTCTGGAGCATGGCAGCATTTCCATCGGTGCCAGCGAGACTGCACTGAGTATTTATCTGCTGGAGCGGCTGAAGCATTTCCATATGACATATCCAAATATACGGCTTAAGATTTATAACCATTCCACCCCCCAGGCAGTTCATTCCGTCAAAAACGGTGAGATCGACTTTGCCATAGTCACCACTCCTACAACAGCAAAACCTCCCTTGAAGGAGATAAGGCTGGAATCCTTCCGGGAGGTTCTTGTCGGCGGCAAAACATTCACTGCACTGAGCAGTCAGACTCTGACACTCGCAGAGCTGAAAAATTATCCTTTAATCTGTCTGGGCAGGGAAACGATGACTTTTGCCTTTTATCATCAATTGTTTCTGTCACACGGTCTGGAGCTGGAACCGGACACAGAAGCCGCCACAACCGATCAGGTTCTGCCTCTTGTGAAATCCGATCTTGGGCTCGCATTCATTCCGGAATCCATGGCAATTCCTGCCATTCAAAACCACGAAGTGATCCCGATCCATCTGCAGGAAACCATCCCATGCCGTTACGTCTGTATGGTTTCTGATATCAAACGACCACTAAACAGCGCTGCCAGAAAGCTGAAAGACCTGATCCTGCACTCATAACTCCAGACTGTCTTTGCCGGCTTTCCTCATCAGTGCTTCCCTGCCTGCCAGAACAATACCGTCTATTTCCGTCAAATGGTGCAGTATTTTCTTCTCAAACTGGCTGATCGGCAGGAGAACGCCGATCTCATCGTATTTGCGCTCATTCTTCACTCCGGTTTCCTGTCCATAGTAAACCATTGCGGAGAGTGCGCATTTCTGAATCTGCTGAAAAGCATCCCATATGATGGCATACGCCTGCGCCTCGCTCATTCCGAGTGCCGCAGTGTCCGGAAGTGCGTAAAGGATCAGTATGCCGCGCTTCGGATTTACAAAATCCTCCTCAATCTCCAGATTATTCTTATACCGACGGACAATATCATAACCATCCGCAAGATAGATCTTTGACCGCGGAGCACAGGTATGATTCTTCAGAATCTCCTGATATTTATTCCACTCATGTGAAGAAATTCTGCGGGCAGATGTCTCAAGCATGTTGCCCTCTGCATCGGTCAGCAGCACCGGATTATCCCCAGCCTTTCCGTGGAAACGCTTCGGGATCAGATATGCCTCCCGCAGCAGATCAAACATACTCCTCTGGCAGATTTCCAGCAAAAGCGCACTGATGTCCTGCTCCTCATATGCCGAAAAAAGTGCTCTTGCAAAATGCTGTGATCTCGTATCCGGAGAGATATTCTCATCCGAAAAGCGGTCATAAAAGGTTTCCTCCAACCGCTCGCATGCCTCCGGTGACCGGAGGATTTTCTCAAATACCTCCTCCACCTCTGTTTCTCTTGGAATCTTTTTAAGCATAGAAGACATAATATCACTCTTTTCTTTTTATTTGTGGCAAATGCTCTGATCCGATATCATTTGTCTTTTTCGGCTTATATTATACTCGCATTTTTTCAAAATTCAATAGCTTACGCCGCTTCCTGTCGCAAAAATCCCGGACAGCAATAACCATCCGGGATTCCATTACTCTTTGTACTATTGTCTTAATTTATTTACGAAAAACAGATTTGAAAAAACCGCCCTTCTTGCTGCTTTTGCCATCGTCTCCGGCATGATCCTCCGCCTGCGGCTGTTCGTCCGCCGACAGCTCTCCGCCAAAGCCTGCCGGATAAAGTAAATGCTCATAATGCTTTCGCAGCTTCGCCCAGTCCGGCTCATGAAAATACTCCGGCGACGGAACATCAATCTTCGCATCCTCATTGATCAGACACACGACTGTCTTGTCGTCTGTCGTGTCCTCGATATTCCATAACGGCACACTCGCCGTCATCGTTTCGCAGATCCTGTCCGCTGTCGCTGCATCATACAGACTTTCATAACCCCGGTGCATGCAATCCAAATACAGCTTCCAGTCCTGCTCCGGATCAAGAAACTCCCCATTGATATAGTAATGATACAGATCGATCGGATCCTGAAGATTCTTATTACCCAATACACAGTACGGATTCATAAAAAACTCTGTCGCACTCAGGTATACATTCGTCTTACGTCTGTCAGGATTCTGAATCTCCTCTCTGGTCGTCGGAAGATTCAACAAATGCGGAAGAACAACTCGTTCCAGCATACCATCGGTCACCAGCATAACTGCTGCCACTCTCTCCGGAAAGCATCCAAATTTCCACGACTTCTCACCCGCCCGCAGCGGCATGACCGACACACCGTCCGAGCCCTTCTGTGGAAACGTGACTACCTTTGTCTCTCCGGACATTGTCCGAACCAAAATTCCTCCATCTCCGGCATGACCATAGATCACCGTTCTGCCATCGTAGAGTACCACATGAAGAGTGGTATCATATTCATTCAGCATATCATCACAGTCTTTGACATACTCCTCGATCGCCTTCTCCGCATAGCGGTATCCCGCCTTGAGACATGCCATCTTCTCTTCCACCGAATAATCACTTTGAATATGATTCTCCAAATATTTTACCAGCTTTTCCGTTGCCAGCCCGGAAGCAATATCTGAATGACGTGCACTGCCAACCCCATCTGCAGCAACACCGATATACAGTCCGGGAGCAATCTCCCCATGCATATTGGCATCCTGACATACAACACCTGTTTTAATATGTGCTTTTCCTTTGATAGAAAATCCATAGCTTAACATGTCATACGCCCCTTCACCCATCAAAGATGGGATTCTACCATTCGCTAACGTCCCTCTCTTCGATATCCGCTGCCATGCCAGCACCCTCTGGCAGATTATCCAGCTCTATCCTGTCTCCTACCTGACTCTTGGAAATAGCACTCATGCTGTCCACCAGCCAGTCAAAAATACCGGTAAATTCATGCTGCTTCAGCTCAATAACACGATCTGTCAGCTGGAACAGCTCTTCCTTATCATAATCATCCACACCAAGTGCCCAGAACTTAAGGCGTCCGTTACTCCCCTTGGACTCCTCTTCGTGAATGCGGGCTGCAGCCTCCTGCATTGCCTCCTTTGTTGACATGGAAACACCGTCTGTGATCATAAATATCCATGGCTTAAAGCAAGGAACTCCGACACCCTGATACTCACGGGTACGCTTCTTAACAAGATCGATCGCTACCTGGATTGCCTCTGCCATATGCGTCTGTCCGCCCGGCTCCAATGTGATCGTTGGCATCTGGTCAATCGGCATAAAATCACTGACGATCTCCACATGTGTCTCGAATGTTACGATTGCCACCTCCACACGCTTTCTGGCAAGTGGATCCTGGCATACCTGCTGTTTAAATTTTGCAATTGCCTCATTCAGACTCTGAATCGGTGCACCCTTCATGGAGCTGGAAATATCCAGCAGAAGTACACATGCCATATGTGGTTCGCTCGGTGCTGCAATTCCCCCAAACAATTGCTCCTTCGTGATCTGTTCGCTCATTTTCCTTCCTCCTGATTCCTTTTCATTATAACCCCTGTATATTACATTCTATTAGCTGTTGAAATACCATACAACAAACAGAACAATAAACAATATAATAATTCCGTATATAATGAATACCAGATGTGACTCAATAAAGGATGGCTCCTTTGGTCTTGTATCCATATAATTCTCTGCCATATGCTCCTTCGGATGGATCGGCTGGCTTGCTGCGATCCGTCTCGCCTCGGCTGCTGCCTCTGCCTGCGCCTTACGCTGTCTCTCCTGATGCTTTCGTATCATCTCGCAGTACGGGCATTCCACCTTCTTATTAATGAAAAAGATATGACCGTTCGGACACTTAATATAATCCTTATTCTGTAAAACCTCCATGATGACCTGCATCCACTCACTGGCGCTGGCACGCACGGTAGGATCCTTGTAACCATCCACAAATGTCCGGTAGAACAATCTCTGAAAACTCTCCGGCAGGAATGTAAAGTCCGGCGCATATGTCGGATATGTAATTCCCTTTTTCTTGTAGAAAAACGGAGAAAATCCCTTGCGGATATTGTCCGATGGCTGTGGAATATCCAATGACTCGTCCATCATATCTGCCTCTTCCGGATCGATCGCACACGCAAACGGATGACATCCGTTCATAAACAGAGAGAACAGATTGACTGCCAGTGCAAAACGGTCTGTCTCCTTGCTGTATGTCGGAAGTGGCATAGATGACAAACTCTGTCCTCCGTATAAACGTTTCTGAAGCTCCGGCGGAATATAATTCGCCTGACCAACCTCGCAGCGGTACATCATCTGTCCGTTCACAATATGATACGAATCTGTATCCACCAGCGTTACCATAAGTGCCTCTGCCGGATCTGATGTATCCAGATTGACACAGATATTCTGAGGGTTCAGATCTCCACAGACCTGACCAAAGCTATGTACGGTATCTACAGCGGCACAGATATTATATCCGATAAATAAACGGTCCTCCAGATTAATCTCCTCAATTCCGGCACCACATACGACCGTAAAATCCTCCGCACTGTGGAGTCTCGGCATGATATAACCCGCAAATCCTGACTCTTCATAGATAACGTCCAGCGGCCATGTGACCTGCTTACGCTGAATGTCAGTCAATTGATAGCGAATCATCAGAGAAAGCTTTTCCAAACGCCGCTTTGTTCTTTTTTCCTGTTTATATACCTTGGCAACGATATCATCAGCACCTTCTACGGCACATATCGTTCCCTCTCCACCCTTTGCGATCGGCTCCGGATTGATGGTATATATTTTTCCCGATGCTCCCCGATACTTTTTCATTTAGTCCTCCATGTCTACAGACAGGCTTTTTTGGCATACTCTGCTGCCTTGTCTGCTGCTGCGGCTGCCTCCTGTGCCTTAACCGCTGCCATACGCGCTGCTTCTGCCGCCTCCTGTGCACGGCTCACAGCCATCTCCATCATATGCTGTCTGGACTCATCCTCCGCCACATCATTCGCGCCAACTGCCTCATTGATGATCTGGTTAATGATCTGTCCATCCACGCCAACCCGAACCGGCTCTCTTGGTCCGGATTCCATCTCCACATAGTGCTTTTTCCGTTCCTGCACCTCGGCAAACTCCGTCTTTTGAACGCCCGCCATCTCATAATACTTCTTGGCAAGTTCAATATTCTGCCCAAAAAGAATGCCATTCTCATACATATATGCCAAACCGACATATGCACGCCTGCTTCCCTTGCTCTCCGCTCTGTGATAAAGCTGATATGCCCGGTTTAAATTTTGTTCTACCCCATATGTACCATTCAGGCATCTGTCCGCCATCTCGCAGGTTGCTTCCATATCCTTCTGCTCGATCAACTGTTCCAGATCCTGATTCGTTAATTTTGTATAGTCCATGCCCATCTCCATTTCTGCAAATTATGTCTGCATAATTTAACTCTCCAAAAGACCCAATAACATAAATTAAATCTATCATATTACACGCCAAAAGTCAATGATTCTACCCGTTTTGAGCCGTTTTCTTCTGCATCAAAATCCGGAGTTTCCTGTTCTCTTTGAAACGTTTTCACCTTTGTTTTTGAGAAATGGAAAAAAGCCTCTTTCCGACAGTAATCTCTTCCACTGACGAAAAGAAGCCCTTTCGTTTTACCCATTCTTACAGTTTAAAAGTCATGCAACCCTTTAGCCCGGCGGCTGATCCATCTTTCCGATCTGATTGACAAGAATACCTACCTCCTGCTCCAGCTGCCTGCTCCGGATCTTCTCCAACGCCTCACGGCGTTCCTCCGGATTCATGTCCTCCGACACGAGATCTGTGCGATTTGTCAGCGCAAGACTAAGTGCAAATCCGCCACTTGACACATCCAAAAGCATTTTATCACCCCCACATTTATTTTGCGGAGATTGATCGGAAGATATGACTGGAAAATGCTTGAAAAATCCAAAATAGACCAACACATTACGAGCATTTTCCTATGCCATAAAACAAATCCCCACAGACAACACCGTCTGCAGGGACTTGTGAGCAACATTTTTGAATGATGTCTGAAACCACATCATTTATTCATTACATTTTCGGAAGGCTTGCAAAACCAGGCTCAAGATCCTCATCCGTAGGGATATAATCCTTCATCGTGCCATCATGGAAGCTCTCGTATGCGTACATATCGAAATATCCGGTACCGGTCAGACCAAATACGATCGTCTTTTCCTCGCCGGTCTCCTTGCACTTGAGGGCCTCGTCGATGGCGGCGTATGACCATAGTTGATATGCATGTGGTAAATAAGAAAACAAATATATTTTTAATTAGTGAAAGCTTGAAATATCGATTTTATTAGACATTCTAGGAAGAAAATCTCAAACAGAAGGAATAGTACTTGACTTCGATTTTTTTACGTGATAAAATGCAATCAAACAAGTTGTGTTTGCTACGTCCCTTGAAAGTATGTGTTCTTCTGGATATCATGGTTATATGATGAATATATAGGATATGATGAGGTGAACAAGTGAAATTATACGAGTGGATTAAGTTTCGAGAGTATGGGGACTACACAGTTGTGTATGACACTGTTAAGGGAACAAAAACAATTTTTGAGGGCATTGCATCAGACATTTTAAATTTACTGCAAAGTGAAATATCTTTTGAGGAAATTGTCGAAAACATTATAAATGCATATCAGGTGGATGAAGAACTTCGTTGTTCTGTTGAAAAAGATGTTGAAACATTTCTCAATCAGATTGAAAAAGCAGGTATGTTGAATCAAAGTGGTGAGGAATGGAAAATTTCTAAAACCGATGCGAATCAAAAACTGGTAGAGTTATGCGGAGAATTACAGCAACTTGAACATGTGTATTTTGAATTGACATATCGTTGCAATGAAAAATGTATACATTGTTATGAAGAGCATTCTTCAGTTTCAGTAGATGAACTGTCATATGAAGAGTTGTGTGATGTTCTTGATGAATTGCGAGATATGGGGGTTCTTGAGGTTACATTTACAGGAGGAGAGGTTGCGGTTCGCAAAGATTTCATAAAGATTTGTGCATATGCATCCTTGCTAGGATTTGTTGTACATATCTTTACGAATGGAATAGCATTTACGGATAAGGATATTGAAGAGCTTTGTCAAATGCATATTGCGGATATAGCATTTTCTGTTTATAGCATGAATCCTAGTGTTCACGATTCAATTACACAGGTGCCTGGGTCTTTTTTTCGGACGATGTATGCGTTATTTGCATTTAAAAGTTCCGGAATTCGTACGATAATTAAAACAGTTGTAATGAAACAAAATAACACAAGCCACTCTGCTATTGTAGACTTTTGTAAGATGATGCATATTCAATTAGAGACTAGTATGCAGATTCTTGCAACAGATATGAAAGATTTACGTCCAGCGGTACATCGGCTGGGAGATGAAAATCAGTATTATGCCCATATGTTATACGAAGCTACTACGCTAGGCTATGGAACTAAGAATGTTTATGAGACTAGCGCTCGTTCGAAAGTTTGTGGATTAGGACAGAGCTTGAATGTGACACCGGATGGTACAGTTTATCCATGTAATGTATTAAATATTCCTTTGGGAAGTTTGCGAAAACAGTCAGTGCGAGATATTTGGAATAGCACGGAGCTACGCAAGTTGCAAGAATTTAATGTCTGCAATTTAAATGAACAATGTAGGAAATGTGAGAATCTAAACTATTGCTTATACTGCCCAGGTGCGGTATTTCGTGAGACAGGATACATGGCGGCTGTCGTTCAGGATACTTGCTTAATTGCAAACGCTAAACGGCGTGTGTATAAAACATTAAGAGAAAGAAAGGAGGAAACCGCATATGAAACAGTATAAGGCTCCTGTTGTTGTCGCTACTACTAAGCCTTCCGAGGGAAAAAATACCTTTGCGCTTCGTATGTAATTGATAACGGAACGGTAGACAGCCTGCGCATGTTACTGTGCAGGCTGTTTTTAAGAAAAGAGAAATGAAGACAATTGTTATTTGTGGATATTCTGGCGTTGGAAAAACTACATTTTGCCAAAGACAACCGTTTTCGATTGACATTGACAGTGCGGAAATACCTAAAGATGAAAAATTTGTTAAAGAGTATTTAAAAAGAATTACTGCGTGCATTGGACGATATCGATATATTTGTGTGAGCACACATGCGGTGCTAATAGATGCTTTGGCAGATATGAAATTATCGGTTGTATTAGTTTATCCGGATTTGAAACTGAAACGGGAGTATATACGTCGATATCTTGCTAGAGGAAATTCGTACGCATACGCTAAAAACATAGAATCAACATGGCATATTAACTTGGAGACATTAAAACATGAAGTGCGTTTTCCGGCTATTGTGCTCTCATCCGGAGAATATCTTTTGGACTGGTTGCCATATTTGGAAAGGATAACTTAAGTCAGTATGTTTTTTGCACAGGATGCGTATAGAGAGGCTTGCAGTGCTAACAGTTGTGATGATTTGCTATTTGCAATGTATGAAATTTCTGGAAGTCAAACAGGGCAAATGGTTATTATATCACCATGCTGGCTTCCACATAAGGTATTGAATCCGCAATTGTTTCAAGTTATTTGCATAAGCCGCCACACATCCTTTGCTTCATATCGAATCTATTGTCGGCATAACAATAAGTTTTTTACGTGGCTGTATTGCTCTCCAGGTGCAAGTAATATAATCGATGTTTGTTTGGCAACAGCATATTCTGATGCGAAACAGCTTTTGTTTCTTGGTTCAGCGGGAACTCTAGATGCATCTTTGCCCATTGGAAGTATTGTCTTAGCTCAGTCTGCAACAACAGTATCTCCATGGATATCAATTATGAATGCGGAGAACCTGAAAAAAACATCTTTCGATACTGTGTTTGCTGAAAAAAATCAGCTCTACGAATACTTGCATAGTGATGATGGATTTTCGTTGCGGCAAGTTTCGGTTTTTTCTACGCCGTCAATTATATGCGAGTACCAGCATAAGAATTATTTAAGACAAAAGTGTTTCCAGTGTATAGAAATGGAAGCATATGCTTTTATATATACTGTACAGAAAACAGAAAAACAAGGCACGGTGCTGCTATGTATATCTGATTATATAGATACTAATAGAGCTCTATTTAATAGAGATGCTACTATTCGAAATCAGTATACTAGAGGTCGAGAACAGATTTTACCAGAAATAATCTGTGCGGCATTAGAGAATATATAGTCCTATAAAATAGAAACCAGAGAGAAAAGGAGAAGCGTGTTCCCGGGATCGGGAGCGCGCTTCTCCTTTATTATATAGTAATTATAGTATCGGCTCAGAGCTCGTTGCCGGGGAACCGGGGAATGCCGTCAAAGCCCTTTTGCAGGTCGGCATCGGTGGGAATGTAGTCGCTCATCTGGCCATCGTGGAACTTCTCATAGGCCACCATGTCAAAGTAGCCGGTGCCGGTCAGG
>OJMO01002292.1_pt1 | contig 10675 bp, 8 predicted proteins | sample 1597241 | NCBI WGS metagenome assembly OJMO01 (sample SAMEA2452129, study PRJEB22498) | human gut metagenome | biome: human feces; feature: human gut; material: feces | place: Australia | collected 2012 | reverse complement strand
TTACCACCAATATGAATACTGTTATGGATAACATATCTTCAACTACTTCTGCTCTAGTAAATCAAAATGCAATGATTTACAATGACTTTAAACAACAAAGACAACAACAAGAACAACAAGAGCAAAAGATATTGAATAGTAATAGATTGTATTATAATAGAGATGGATCTTATGTTATTGATAGAAGCAAAGCCCTTTATGTTCATCGAGGTAGTAAAAACTACAATACATTAATAGAACATGGTTGGAAAGAAAATGGTGATGGAACAATGGTACACATTCGTTTCATTGAAGAACCTCAACCTGTGGTTCAGAATGTTATACAACAACAAATGGATATTCAACCCCTTATTATGCAAGTGAATAATGTTGTTGCTACACTATCCACTTTTGTAGATCAAATGACGAGTCTTGATCTTGCAACGAATATTGCAGATATCCATTCTATTCTTGGAGATATAGCAACAGTAGTACGAGGAATACCTAAGAATCAATTAGTAATGAATAATGCAATGATTAAGTCAATTACAGATTTACAGAAACAAATAACAACCATAATTGATAAACAAGTACCTGCTTTAACAGATTTGAATAATGCTTTCAATAATCTATCAAGTAGTATTATGAATAGAGAGAATCGATTTGATGAACAAATAGGAAGATTGATTAATGCTCAGAATGATTTGTTCAAGAAGAGTGAGGATATAATAGTGGCTTTACAACAAAGAATTGATCCAGGTAGAGAAGTGGCAATTGCAAATGTTGTTCCTGGAGTAGATCCAGAAGTTCTTAAAGGGATTAATTCGATGGAATCTTTCTTCAAGTTCTTCAAATCCCAATTCCTTACTTACTTGACAAAGATGTTGGATGCAAATAATGCTCTAATAGAAAAGGTGATTCAAAATCAAAACAATCAAAGTGAAGCTTTGACAACGATATCAAGAACAAATTATCATGATCTAGTAGAACAACTACAGAAAGTGAATACTAGTATAGAACAATCGTACAATCATTTCAATCCACTTCTAGAAGATTTGAGTCAACAATCAACAAATACTCAAGAAATGTTAACAAATCTACAAAGAGACAATCATTTGTTAATGGATATGCAAATTGATAATCAGAATATGCATAAGGATAACCAGAATATGATGTTAGATATGTATGATGATAACAGAAACATGTTAGGAGTTATCAATCAGAATGTTGTAAATGGTAATCAACAAAGAGATGCTCAAATGCAAATGATTAATAGTCTACAAGATCAACAATCGTATTTGAATTGGATGATGGAAAATGGACTGACTCGAATTGAAAATAGGGCTGATCAGTTCTATCAGGATTATCTTGAATTGCAGAGGAAGATTCCTCAAATTCAGTTTACTAACAATAACATACCATTATTGGATGGTACATCAGTTAGTCAATTACTATTAACAAATGATAATTCTACTATTGCTCCTGCAATTGTTGATAAAGTGAATACAATTGTACCAGTAATTGTGGAATATGATAAGTTCAATAATGCAAATATGGGTTATATTAATGAAAGGGATGTGATTCGTGATGACTTCTTATCATTCCTCAATGTTCTAGCAAAGAATCGTGATAACATAGTACTTATGCAGAAATGTCGTTCTAAAGGTCCAAGATTCTTATTCTCCATATTTCGTTTAAGACACAATTTTCCAAAGATATCAGAGTTCTTTGTTCGTCTTGCAAATGGAGTAATAACTACAGAAGAAGAAATGGATAGCTACTTTGATTATTTCGAGAATAACATATTAAATCATTATAAAGAGAAAGCTGATATAAACCAAATGATTGATAGTGTAATCAATAGTGTGTTGTATTCAAACAAGAAAGTACAATCAAGATTACAACCTATATCTCAGGGGTCTGAACAGACACAACCTCAGGATTCAACACAATCTATAGTACAATCAAGTATGATATCTAGACAAAGAAGACCTTTCATAGGTACAAGATTACTAGCACAAAAACCTGAACAGACAGATTATAGGATTATACATACAAATAAGCAATAATCTATGAATAGAAAGAACTGAAAGTAATTTCACTTTGTTTTTCTTATCATTAATAAACTACACAACATGAGTATTCCATTTACAGTTGATATATCTGCATTCTATGGTGAACCCGACTTTCGTGAACAAAACAGCGGAAGTATTGTTGATCGTAGAAAGACACTTAATCTACATAAGAAACTTGAAGGTAATTATCAAACCAAACGTCAGACAAAGAAGAAACGAAGTAATCCTTCTGATTATTCAGCTGAAGGTGGTGCAATCAAACTAGGTGGTGCAATTAGTATTAGTGATAATGATCCAAGCGGTGGTGCTATAAGCATGAATAACAAAGGTGGAGCACTAGCATTCAATGAACAACAATTGATGAATGAACTTAGTGGTTTGAAGAAAGGAGGAGCACTTGGTGCATTAGCTGCAACAGTTATACCTACACTTATTCAAATGGCTCCTCAAATCATATCTGCTATTAAGGAAAGCTCGAAAGCTCAAAGTGGAAGAAATACCTCAGGTGGTGCTATCAAACTAGGTGGAGCAGCTGCAGTATTCATTGATGGTGTTGAACCTGATAAGTATCCTGAAATGTTAAAGACTTTGAAAATGATTGAACGTCAAAGAAAGAATCTTATTCGTGATGGTGGTGCTATTCGAGTTGGATCTGGAAAGTTTGGTGATACAATGAAGAAGGCTTGGAATAGTATCAAATCTTGGTATGGTAATAATGCTGATAAGTTGAAACCTATTACTGATATTCTATTACATTCTGCTGTTGAAACTGCAGGAGATTACATTAACAAGGGTGTACAATATGTTGGAGATAAGACTGGATCGAGTACAATGAAAGAAATAGCAGATGTTGTTGGTGATATGGCTAAAGGAAGTGTTAATAAGATGGCTAATCAAATTGCTAGTTATGGTACTACACAACAACAAGGATCTGGTTATGATATTGATAATCTCCAAAATGATACAGAAGCAGTAGGAGTAGTATCGAAAAAAAAGAAACGCATTCTGACTGCTCTACCACAAAATCAAAATCAAATCCATGCATCAGTAATAACAAGACGAAAGAAGGTGTATTGAAACAACTCATTGAATATGGATATCTAAATGAAGATACAAATCCATTAACATTTGCTCAAATAACAAAACTTGCTAAAACACTTCAAATTCCAGATTTCAAAGTACTAGAATTGGATCAATATAAGAAACTGGCTAACAAATACAAAGAACCATCAAATTGTATCATTTACATACCATTTGAGAATGATCCAAACAATGGACATTATGTTAGTTGTTTTAGAGAAGGAGATGGTACATTGAATTATCAAGATTCATTTGGAACATTGAACAAGTTTCCATTATCGGATACAAATCGAATATTCCGTACAAACAAAGTGAAATATCAATCCATCTTTGCAAACAATTGTGGTTATCTAGCATTACTACATTTGTTTACACATGATGCTATTGATCCATTAGTTCAATACAACTTATAAGTTGTATTTGCTTCTTAATCCTAATCCTTTCTTCACTTTGACTTTAACAGCTTGTTGATTATAACAATCCTCAACTCCATCTTCATGTTTAACCTTCTTAATGAACTCAAATTCTTTCGTTGATATCGATTTTGTGTAATCTTTTGGTTTCACTTCTTTAGCATCCTTGATATCAATCAGATTGTATGTTCTTGGCTTATTAACAGAAGTGGTATGTTCCTTTGAAATACCCAATTCTTCTTCCAACTTTTGTAGTTCCTTTTGTTTTGCTTCAACTTCTTTGCGTTTCCGTTCATCCGTTATCGCTTTTGGTAGTTTACTCTTCATCTTGTTAACAGCTTGTTGTTTGGATGCAATATCATAAGGCAGATATTCTTCCAAATTTGAATCATCCAAGTAATACCAACGAGTATGAGTTCCTTGTTCAATATCCTTCAATACTTGATTTAGATTTGTTGGAGGAGGAATCTTCATCTTCTTCCACAAATCTTCACGACCTAGAATATCATAGAATAGAAAGATTCTTGTAGAATTGTCAATAATCTTGTTACTAAGTCTTGAGAATCCTTGAAATGCAATGAAACAGGATGTTTTGCGATGACGAGACATACATGCCATTGTATCCATGAAATTCACAACCCAATGATCTGGTGTCTTTGTATACAAATCATCAAATATGTAGATTGATGGATATGTTGTATCATTGTATATGAAATTGCTTGAACCATCATCATTCAATTCTTCATAACATAATCCATAATTATCACTGAATTCTGGTTTCATATCTTTATCTGTGTTTATCCATTGTGTTTTGATTCCTGCCAAATTAGCAACATGTTTCAAAACTTGAGGACATTTGTTCTGATAGCTCACTTTACCCATGAACAAACAAATCTTATCAAAAGAATGTGGAATTTCATAACAAAGTTGGTTGATTAGATACGATTTACCTGATTTTGAAGGAGCAATTATCAATGTGAATTGATTCATGAATGTATCTTCACAATCAACATCCCAATCAAACTTCATAATACCCAGACTTTCTTTGTTTTGTTTCAAATCTTGTAGTTGTTCATCAATACTTTGCATTGGTTGGATATATTCCTTCAAATCTTTCAGTATCTTATGATATTGTTCATTCTTATAATCATCATTCTCATTTGATATATGTTCTTTCACACTCTTTTCGATTGTTGTAGCTTCATTCATACTATTTCTTGTTCTTCTTGTTAATCTCTTCTTTGTATAAGGGTTAATATGATTCATTTTACGCAATTTGTTCTTGATTGACACTAATGTTGTGTCTATTTCAGTTACATATCCAGATTCCATTTCTTATTAAACACAAAGTAAAACAAAAGATTCTTGTAGTTAATAACCTACAAACACAAGCTTCACAATACTCACATTATCTTCAATTGCCTCATGAATGATATCTTCTATACTTGATGTCTCACTTAGACTTTCATAATCAGGAATCATCACCTTCACAACATTACTACTACTCACATACACTTTTGAAGTATTTGTTTTGAATTCATAGATATCTCGACTACTATTGAACTTCTTGAAACATTGAATGTATAGAGTGAATGAGTTACTCTTCAATTGGAGTTTATCAAGCTTATCATATTCACAATTTGATACTTTGATAATCATTTACTAATAGAAAGAATAATGATGATTAATTCTTTGGATAACAATGATTAATTCTTTGGATAACAACTTATCGTAAACGATACATACACATTGGAATTAAGTGATATTGGATTATCATTCATATCCGTTATCAACCATTCAATACTATCCAAATTGGATTGATCAATCACATCAATATTCAAATTGTCTATTGTTATGATATTGTTCAGACCAATTGATACATGAATCAAATTATCAATTAATGAACTCTTAATACCAAATGTTTGTTTCATAATACTACTGTAGATACGAATTACACCTTGTCCATTTGTTATATCATATGGTTCACTTGTATGTACTTTACCATCATAGTTATACAACCTTTCTTCCATCTTCAATATCTTTGCTACATCTGGTGCATCACTCAAATCCACACATTCACAATTTGATGTCACATAAGCCAGATTATCTTCATTAACATCAATTGTTTTAGCTACACTGTTACATAACTCATCAATTGTGTAATATCCTCCTACAATATGATATGTCATATTCTGTCCCTTGTTATTCACCATACGCACAATGTTTGTCTTACGAATGTTCCATAGACTTGTTGTATCAATCTTACATGTTATTGAAGTAATCTTGTATATGTTATCCTTTGGTAGAATTACTGTATTGAATGATTCTCGATATCGACTATTGTTCTTTGGAATAATCGTGTTATGATTGATTATACTTACAGGCTTCATTTATCTCTACAATCAAAAACGGAACAACACAAATTCATTGTTACTCGTCTATTCAATTTGATTCTATTCCCTTCTTTGTCTGTCACAAAGAATCTCCATTTTGATGTCTTTGGAACCATTATATTCACTTTGTCTGATTGATACACATCATTAATAACAATCAATGGAGATTGTTTACGTTCTTGCATATTATTGATTGTATCCAATACAATACATGATCCTATCAATTCATCTGATTCACAACATAATGATATATGTTCAATCATCATTTCATTATTCACCAGATTGTTACTACTGAATTCGTATTCATAGGATGATGTTAGAGAGAATGTTATGTTCATTTACTAATACCATTAATTCTTAATCATGAATGTTAACAACAGATAGATGTTACCAAGGAATGATAATGGTTCATCCTTTTCATTTCGAAATTCATATTCAAGACGATCCAATTGATCAGAACAAGGAATCTCAATACGATTCTTATAATAGTAGTTCTTGAATAGATCTTCTAATGGGATATTCGATAACAATGGCTTTGTTTTACTCTTTACTACATTACAATACAATTTGATATTTGATAGACCATTTGTGATATCTACAGGATTATCACCATATAATGCACCTGTATTATCCAACATTCGTTCATCATTATAAGGAAGATACCATTTATGTGATATTGATCCACTTACTGGATTAGAAGGACCAATGAAAGATGAATCAAGTGTATTACATGTGAGTGTGAATACTTCATCAGAATTAATCTCATATCCAGTTGCTCCTTTCTTCCATTCAATAGGAATGTTGTTTGAAGCAAAACTTTCATTCATGAATTGAATGTATCTGTCTTGAGTCATCAATCCACTCATTCCACCACTTGTATTGATTATTGTTGTATTTCCATTACTATCTGTATAACTGATATCATTTCTTGGAATTGATTCAGATTTGAAATAGAAGGATATACTCTTAATCGATTGATAATCACTTGTATTATCCAAATTTAAGAAACTCTTCTTTGTTGTTCCAACAAATGATGGAACAACTACTTCTTTTGATTCATTCACAAATCTCATATTCATCAATCTTCGTATGTATACATTTCTTTTACCAACAGCACCTGATCCTTTAGATGTTGTAATCTTATCTTTGAATTCACTCTTCATAATTCCATTATACAAAGCATCTACAAATCCAAGAGGAGTAGTGAGATTTGGCATCTTCACATACCAACATCTTCTGAATGATAATATCATAGATCGAATATTGTTTCTATTATCAACAGGAAAGAATGGATTATCACAGGTCATTGATATAGATGGAACATTATTGTTTCGACAAGCGATATGATATCCATTATGATAATTCTCTGTACATACTACAAGATGTGTTGATGCTATCATTCTATATCGATTATTGATCATATTCACTATCACATTTCCTATATCACTTAATGTATGTTTTCCTGCACTTATTGTACATGATACTCTTTCTGTATCACCATCAATCTTACATGTCAAATGAACATCATTTCCTATCCATATCTCATCTCCATAATCACATTTACTAGATATCCATTCATTAAATACTCCTCCTCGCTTATCATTATTCGTTCTTACTAATACTTCATCATCATCTTTGTAATCAGCATTCATACTAAACTCCAAATCTGGAGCATATTCATTTGCATTCCAAACATAACTCCATCCAGATGCATTTGTTGTCCAAGCAATAGCTTCAATATCAGAACTTGTTAATCCTTTAACACTCTGATATTGACCATTCAATTCATTCATACATTCATTTGCTAATGATGATATTGAGTAGTTTCCTGTATCAAGATTAATAGTACCACTTGATAGAATACTACCATCATTATTAATCATTCTATACGTAATTCGAGGTTTTACCAAATATCGATATTCACTTGTAGTCAACTTCCAGTCATATTCCAAATAAGAATCTTCAAGAAATGCATATCCATTTGTACCATCCATTGATTCATCTGGTCTTTCAATACACAAGTTCTTAACACCACTCAATTTGAACCAACCAACCCAATTACAACCATTGATTGTTGTATTCACAGATTCACGATCAAACCACCATTCTTCAGCAGTATTCATTGTATTGATACCAACATATTCATCTTTATATGTTAATCCTCCAACATCTACCACTTTACTCACTTCTCCTACAATTGCATCACAAAACTCATTGAATGTGTAATATCCAATAGCTACTTTCAAGATATGTTCATCATTACCATTTGTTAATACAATCTGATTACAATTTGTAGATACATAATACTTCTTAATCACATCCATTCCTTTCTCAATATAATCATTTTCAAATCCAAGTATCTCTTTCAACAAATGTGCATTTGAGAAATCAAGTGTATAGAAGTAATTAGCAGCTATTCTGAAAGCATTCTCACCACTATAGATTAATTCAAACATAGCATCACTACAATTCAACATTGCTATCAATTCTTCAATCTCATATGATCCTTTTGGAATTGTGATTATTGAATGATCTGTTCTATTTCCATCAATTACTACAATTTGTTCTTCTGTTACATTGTATAACTCGAAATCTGTATATAATGAGATTGAAGAGATGAAACACTTCTTAAATGATAATGGATTATCTAGTTTCACTTCTGTTTTAGACCTATTACATACTTGAGACAGTGAGAATTGTGAATATGATTCATATCCATCCATGCTTTCATTGTTATCCAGAACATCATCTATTGTCAATTGAAGTTCAAAATCAGCATTCAAATTCATTAGATTACCATCCAAATCTTTGAATGAGAAGTAGATACGATCAAATCGATTGATGATAGGAATATTGACTTGTTCAACAGTATTCAAGTATCTGAGTTGAGGATCATTGATTATGATTGTAGTAATGAGATTGTTATTCTGATTAGCAATCTTAAGATCAGATGTTCGTACAATTGAAGAATAGACTTGTATCACTTGTCTGTTTCTAGTGATATCAATGATATTAGCTCCTGTATTTGCACCTGCATTATATGTTGTTTCTGTTAGACCTAATATGTCTATGATATCTGGTGCTTGTGAGAAATCAACTGAACATGATGATTGTATATGGAAACATCCAAAACTTGAAACTGCATTTGATATTGAGTATTGAGTATATTGCATTTGATTAAGCATAGCGATTATGTCAGCTAGAGTATAATATCCTTTCTCAAATACTACAGATTCTCCTTTACCATTAGATACAGTATTGGTTTGATCAATGTTGGAGAGAGCAGGAGTTGCTTGCAACTGCTCAAGTGATGCCGAATATAATGTTAGTAATACTGTGATGATTGTAATGAATGGATTGAATCGATAAGGATTGTCCTAAGTGAATGACCTATATGTTGGTTTGCCTTGAATGATTATTGAGTAGTGCATTTACTATAATGACACAATTCTTGTTCTTGCTAGCGAGCCCTACGGGGCTAGTTTGACCTTAGGTCAGACTGTCGGCAAATTGATTTGAAATGGTTAGCTGAGGTTTCCATTTTGATGACAATAGTCCATTTGAATTGGTCAGTTCTTACCAACATTTTTGACTCTTTGTAGTTCGTAGGGTTAGTTACCCATATTTTGATGATTCTTCCTCAATCTTTTTTACGTAACATATGTCTATTACCTACTGCTTTGCTTATTGTGAAGAATACCACATTAGAAATAGGCAGTTTTGGATAGATCAAATAGCTGGACACCAATATGATGCATTCTTTTGTTGACATTTAGTAATGAAGTTATCATCATCTTACGCAGAACAAACGGAATTATTTCTTGGTTAGTAACAATATTGCACTCAGTGTGTGAACTAACAAATAAATGGACTAGACATAAGAACTTCGGCTTCGAATAAACGATTCAAGAGCTGTAGCATCTACATCTGAATCAACAATCTAATTATAGACTGTTCACTTTAAGAGTGTGAGTATAGCGGAATTGATAAGAATTGGATACTTCAATAGGGAGAGGGGACCTCACATCTACTGTTTGATAACTCCAAATGTGTTACTGTCTAAGATAACATAACCCATATTCTCAAACACAGAACCATCAATTCTTAGTGTTAAAGATGGTAGATCTGATAATTAGAACTTGAATATACATACCCCTCATGATAAGAGTATTATTATAGTAATAAGGAATAACATTAGTTGTCTTTGTCGAAGTCGAACCAACCATACAAGTGTACCCTAATCGTAATACTGTCAATTTAGGAAGATCTGATAGTTCAATTCGCATTATCACTTACTCTCGAATACAACATATTCTGCATTCTGGAAAGCATTTCTTCCTAGATCAATAGTCTCCAGTGATGGCAAGTCTACAATTCATCTGTCCTATCACTCTTACCTCTGAATACTGCATTTCGAGTACGTACAAAACAACCATAGTCATAAAACCCCATTACAATAGATTTCAGTTGAGGTAACTGAGCCAATTCAAACCAATTGTATCGATAACACGAATTACCTCTTATATACAAGCTTTTCAGACGTGGACAATTCACAATCTTGAATGAACTGCCCTCCAATAAAGATTGCATACCATAATAAACAAAAGTGTAATACCCAATATTCACTGATTCAAGCCAATTGAGTCCAACTATAGTGAGCATAGGTACATAGTTGAAGCAGTTATCACCAATCACAACACTTCTAAGAAACTTGAATGAACTCAAATCAACAACG
>OJMO01002286.1_pt1 | contig 10695 bp, 9 predicted proteins | sample 1597241 | NCBI WGS metagenome assembly OJMO01 (sample SAMEA2452129, study PRJEB22498) | human gut metagenome | biome: human feces; feature: human gut; material: feces | place: Australia | collected 2012 | reverse complement strand
AATTATATCATAAACGGCATATATTTGTCAATTTAAGTCTTTTGACTTCATCTTTCAAGAATTGCTCATATTGTTCATCATCAGCACCAATGATAAGTAATTCGGTATCTTGCATCTCTTTTCGTAATATGCTGAATGCGTAAATCAATCTTTCAATACGTTTGCGTGGATGTACTCGTCCTAAATACCCGATTCTTATTTTATCACTTTGGACAATAGGGCGTTCAATAATTCCGTCTGTTTCTATTGGATTGGGTAAAACTGCTACAGGGTTAGTGAAACCCATATTACGGTAATGGTGCATTTCTTCAAGACAAGTAGCTTGTATGCAGGCTGCTTTTTGTAAATCTTCCCGTTGATACAACAACAAAGACAGTTGTTTTATCTGTTTAGAGTGCGCTAAGGCCTGCGGATAAAGCATCCCCCTTAATGTAATGACATAAGGCTTTTTCTTTTTTCGGGCAAAATTTGCAACTCCGTGTCCAAGATATAACCATAGCCCTTGTATATGGTATAAATCATATAAGGGCATATTTTCCAATGAGGTCTTTAGATATGGAATGTATCCAAAGCGAGTTTCCAAAGTAGGTGAAGTATAATGTATCTTCACATCATTGGCTATTAAATCTTTCTTGTTGGTTAGAGGGGCCATAAGCATTTCTGCATTTACCTGATTAGCGTGTAATCCTTTTATGGTCAGATATGTGCTTAATGCTGGCCCTCCGTATTTTATATCAAGAGTTCCTGAATGAAGTATTTTCATCATATGCTTAAGAGAGAAAAAATATTAATCTAACTGCGAATGGCAAAAGAATACAAAGGAGGCAAGTAGTGAACCTTGGAGTTTACAGAGATAGAGAAAGAATAGATCTTTCTTAAAAGGCGATGAAACAAGCATATCTAAAGGATCAACTTAGTCCTCATATTCTGTATTATAATGGTATGATTGAAATGCAATGCCTATAAAAGGAAGCATACCTATCAGGATACTTCCTCCCATCATTGAATACATGAAATTTCCAATCATTGTGCAGCAGCCTATGACTATAAAATAGAATGATATATCATTGGATTTGGATTTCTTATATAAAGTATATACTTGATATAGCAAATAAAAGAAAAACAAATATCCAATGAGGCCAAAATCCACTAAGTTCAGGACCAATCCCGATTGAACTGGAATATATCCGCCACTGAATGTTAGATTTTTGCTATGGAAAGAATATTGTCCCGGCCCATATCCGAATAAATAGTAAATAGGATTATTGGATTCTATAAAATCTTTTGTTATTAAAACCTCTGACCGTCCATCCTCGATTTCATTTTGGGCACGTCCAAAAGAGCGTTCATAAAAAGAATTAATAAAAGAGATTTCGGTTTTAGCATTAGTTGGTTGCGTTTTTTGAATTTCTGAAAGGAATAGTCCGAAAGAGCCTATCACTAATACGGTACTGATAGTCAGTATTGCAACTAACTTATTAGTTCTTGATAATATTAAAATCACTACACCAATTAGTCCAATCGCAAATTCAATAAAAGCGGCAGAAGAAAACGTGTTTAATAAAATAAATAATCCCAAAGCCAATATAGTTGCCGCTTTCAGATCCAATTTCTTTTTGTAGAGGAAATTTGTTATTAGAAAAAGTACAAATGGAGTTAATGCGAAAGCCATATTCTTAGGTTCTCCACAAAGGCCATATATGCGAAAGACTGTATCACCTCCAAAAAAAGTGGCTGCAACAGCATTGGACGTACCTACATCGCGAATGATGGGAGCAAATGGAATGCCTGCTTTAAGAAAGAAATAATGTACAAACCCTATTCCTATCAGTGTACAGATGGCATACGTGTACCACTTTATGACCCTTTGATCAAAATCTCTTGGAAGCCGGTTCATGAATAATAATGGAACGACTCCTAATATGTAAGTGGCATCTTGAACCAATAGGCGAATCAAAGTGCGTGTTCCAACATTTTCAGGAGGCATGAGTAACGAAAACAGATTACTAAGTAATAGCATGATAAAAAAGTATGCAACAATCCTTTTAAGTACATCCGAAGTCCGACTGTTTGCTGGGTGAAACAGTATGCAAAAAAGCATACCTATGGCAACGACCTTGTACGGATTCCATGTAGTTATAAGATAAAAGGCACAGTTTTGAAATGGAAATGTAAAGAAATACAACCATAAAAGATACTCATGTTTCTGCCTATATACAAAGAAGCATGTCAGACATAAAAACAAGGCAAATATTCCATAACGTATAATTTCCCAAATCATACCATTTTATTTATCAATTTATTATAGGCTTCTGCGGCTTTCTTATATGTAAATTGCCGGGCATACTGGATCAACAAAGGTGAATTGCTTTCTTTGTTAAAATTCAATAGATGAAGAAAAGCCTCTTTGATTTCTATTCGATTATTCGGGTCAAATAGAAAGCTGAAGCCATTTGCAATTTCGGGCAAGGAAGTTACATTAGAACAAGCGACAGGAACACCTTGTGAGTATGCTTCAATGACAGGTAATCCAAATCCTTCGTAAAAAGAGGGAAATATAAGTCCTTTACTGTTTTTTACTAATGTTTTGAGCACATATTCTTCCTGGAAAGGCAAATGGATAATCTTGGCATTTCGTTCCATTAGGGGAGTTATCTCTTTTTTAAGATGCTCCGCTATATTTCCGATGATAAGCATATCTGGAACCTCACATTTCTCTTTCACCAATTCCTCATACGCTAATAACATATTGATCAAATTTTTTCTGCGGGACATGAATCCCCACCAAATAAAATAGGCTCGATTCTGGTATTGATTGGTAAGACTGTTTTCGATATAGTGATTGTCAAACCAAAAATCATCAATACCATTATAAATTACATTGATACGGGTATTTACTCTCTTGAAATATCTATGAATATCCTGCTTCGTGTATTCAGATATAGAAACCACATTCAAATCTTTCAATCTGAAATAGAAAGATTTTGCAAATTTGTTTTGTAACTTCCATATTTTTGCATGTGGAATAGATGCTTGGGAATGGAGTATGGACAAATCTGTTATATTGGCTATTTGTACACCTTTGAACGCTCGGACATATTCCAAATAGCTTGGATTTATAAAAATATCGTAACTGTTATCTATTGGAAAATAGTTTGATAGAGTAAGGAAACGCTGTAAACCTACGACATATCTATTCCATTTAAAATAGCGTGTTTTTACATTTGGGAGTGCATGTAATTGCTCAAAAAAAGACTTTAACATTTTAGGTCTTGGCCTTTGAGTATAAAATATGATAAATAAATCATCTTGACGTTGTTTTATTAGTTCAAGCAGCATACCTCTGACAGGATATGCACTAGTAAAAACACTCAAGCAATCTCCAGATATTGCGATTTTCATTTTTGTTTCTATTTGGGGGTTATCTTACAAGTTTCATTTATCTTCCACCATTGAGTAAACTACAGAATTGTGGGCATAATTTTTTTAACACGTAATAAGTAATAAGACTCAATATAATGGTTGTTAATATACTTAGCATATAAGTCATAACAGCTACGGTATTTGATGTCGGTTGTAAAGCGAGACAAAGTCCCTTTCTCAAAGGTGCTACAAACAGGCCATGCAAGGCATATACAAAAAATGTTGTCGAAGCGAAATGTTCTATTAAAATCGTAGATTTTCCGATGCTTAGTCTTAGGATTAAATCAGCACATATAAACATTACAATCATGCCTGTTAAAATGGTGATATTATGTAGCAAATAATGATAAGTTTCCCCACGGGTAATCATATCTGCTATAATTACAATGACAAAAAGAAACATAGTTGATATTTTTGCTTTTCTTGATTTAAAAATATCAGCTAAATCAACCTTGTTCATAGAAAAATAACCGCCTAATGTGAAAAAGAAAAATCCAGTCATATCTATGCCACAAAACTCAGGGTTAAAGCTCAGCCAAATACCCCCGATTAATCCTACTAATAATCTGCCACACTTAATGAGCCTGTATAATAGAGGTGAACAAAGTACTACAATCATCAAATCTCTTACATACCACAAGGGGAAATCTATAGGCATGGATTTAGATTCTCCTAATCCTTCAAATCGAAATTCCCAAAATGATTTTAGAAAATTTTCAAACGAAATTGGAATTTCCGTGATTCCTTGAAAAACGGGACATAGGGGGGGGTAATGCTTCGCTATGAAAAATAAAAAGGCTATCAGATTCCATAAAAGATAGGGTATAAGAAGTGTGTATAGTCGATGATGTAATTTAGATGCATACTCATTGTGTGTTAGTGTTCCATTCCGATAGAATAAAAATCCTGAAATTAAAAAAAACATTGGTACACTAAATCGACCTATTATATTGCTAAAGAAATACATTACATCTTGTGCCCATTGCCCACGTAACTCAGGCACAAGCTGGTCGGATATGTCGCAATGAATCATCACCACACCCACCATTAGTGGAAACCGAAGTAAAGTAAAAAACTTTAATGTATTTGTAGTCATTTCTGTATGTAAAAAGATTATTTTAGATTCAGTCGAGTTTTAAACTTTCTGCCTAACAATGCGGTGGCTATTTTAAATATTGCATCTTGAATGGCAGGTGTGAAATGTAAATAGCAGAATAAAAACAATTTTCCATTTAAAGAATTAGGAACGTAAAATTGTTTGAATATTTCGACATGTTTTTTTATCATTCGTAATACATCTAAACGATGTTTTTTAGTGAACGATGAAAAATAGAGTGAAAACACACCCATTACCATTTGGTTTAGACCAAATTTTTGAATACAGAAGCGTTTATATTCGTTATCTGAAACTGTGATGTCATATTGGTAATAGTCCAATAATAATTCTGATGCAAGAAAATAGGCATCAGTTGACTGTAATCTTCGAGAAAGGGATTGTTCTCCATAATGCATATAGTGATAACCCGCATATGAGGAAAAATCAAACTGCCTTGCATATTTCAAGCATTCATAATAAAATACATGGTCTTCGTGCAAACGTAACCGCTCATCAAATCGAATATTATGCAACTTAATGATTGGTGTAGCAAACATTTTTCCCAAAATAGCCCCTAAGTGTAAAATTCGGCCTTGTTTAGGGATTTCCTTTGTTGACTCCTTCGCTACTGCTCCTACATAGTCCATGAAATACCCTTGAAAGACTATTTGGTCATCTGCATATGGAAATTCCATAAAGCGTAAAAGATAGCTAGGTTCTACCCAATCATCGGAATCAATAAATGTAACATAGTCGCCTGAAATTTTGTCTAATGCCTTGTTGCGAGCTACAGATACTCCGCCGTTTTTTTGATGATATACTTTGATTCTAGTATCTTTCTGTGCATATTCATCACAGACATCTCCACTTCTGTCGGTAGAACCGTCATCCACAAGTATCAACTCCCAGTGGGAATATTCTTGTTCGATAATTGATTCTATCATTTTGCAAAGATGTTTCTCTGAATTATAGACAGGAACGATAATGCTTATTTTCCGCTGACTTAGTTGTTGCATAATTTACTCTTTTGATATAATCCTTCGTATAGCCATTAAATTTTCAAAACCTAAAATTTTGCTTACGAACCTTATCCGGGGCGATTTTTTCCTCAATTGAAATCCAACCCCTAAGTTCTCCACTTGGTCTTTCGCTTTCTTATATAGGGCTGGATATTTGTTGCCATATAGATAAATAAAATACGTGAAGTTATAACTCAATGCTTTACGTACTCGTAAATTATCTTTATGAATGAGTGCGTTTTCTTTATAACTGATATAGCTATCAAGTAATGACACTAATTTATTCTCACTGTTTGCTTTGCTTACTGTGGAGTATTCGCCTATACGATAATAAACTTTAGCATTGGATATAAAATATGCTTTTGAGGCTATCATTAATATGCGCGAAAAAAAATCACCATCTTGGTTCATGAGTAGATTTTCTTTCCAACCTCCTGATTCGTAGACAAGCTGTCGGGATACCATGTAGCATGATGTTTGTAACATACTACCTGTCTCCCATAAATCAATCAAAAGTTGGAAAGGGTCTATATAGTCTTTATAAAAATGCCGAGATGGGAATGTCGTTTCTGCTATAGAAGATCTAAATTTATCCCATTTCCCAAAACTTATACATCTTTCATTTGCATCGCATAGGCGTATGATATGTTCCTCTACAAAGGAAGGATTAATAATATCATCAGCATCTAAATAAACGATATACTCACCGGAACTTTTACGGAAAGCATAATTACGTGCAGCACAAGCACCGGAATTATCTTGTCGATACACTTTAATGATATTGGATTCAAAACTTTTTGCGATTGCAAATGAGTTGTCGGTTGAGCCATCATCAACGACAATTATTTCGATGTTGCGATAAGTTTGAGCGAGACAACTATCAAGAGTTTCTGCAACAAATCGCTCTGAATTGTAACAGGGAATAAGTATTGAAACTTTTGGTGACATGTAATAATTTATATGATAGATAATTCTATTTTTTGTACTACTGTTTTATTCGTTGGAATATGTTTCCCCACTAATGTTGTATTGTATCCGACTATCACATTGTTACCGAGTGATGTACCTTTCAATATGGATGATTTTTCACCAATCCAAACATCATCACCTATTATAACAGGTGCTGTTTTGGGCTTTTCATATTCAGCGCCAAAATTTGGGAACTTCTCACGTGTTAATTTTCTTCTTTTTTCAGAAGGATAGATGCAGTGTGTATTTGTATCCCAAATCCTAAGATTATAAGAAAGCATACAATAACTACCTATTTCTACTCGCTCATCGGAACGGATTTCACTGCCGTTATTTATATTTGTATATTGTCCGATGTGAATAAATCCCCCAAAACGGATCCACAGTCTTTGAAGTCGTAAATAAACATGATGATCCACTATTAGTTTCCCTTGGCTAATTGTGTACAATGGACATGCAATATTATTTCCCTGACTTAGGCAAGAATACTCACTGATATGAACATGCGATCCTTTTGTTACAAAAATTTTTACGCCAATTAATTGAACATGACTATCTAAAATTAATTCAGAAGTACTGTCTACATAAATGGTACTCTTTTGAATCCTTACATTTTTTCCGACCCGGAAAATTCCTCCTGTTTGTATTCTTACTTGTGAATGTTTTTTTCTATAGGACCAATGAGTTTCCACAAGTTTGCGATAAATTTTGCAAAGTAGATTCATCATTTCTTATTTTTAGCCACTGTGTTTTTGATTAAAGTTTGGCAGATTACATATCCATTGTTTTTCGCCCACATATTATATCCTACATATGTGCATAAAAAATAAATGGATTTCAAAAAAATGTCAATAAAATGATTCCTACTTGAATAGTCTATAATCTGCCATAGTAATATAGCAAAAATGAAAGGTGCCACATATCGTACAATAGTGTATATTTGTGATGCTACAGGTAATTGTATGCAGGTGTTTGCTGCAAAAAAGTAAGGAATTAAATTAATTCCTGATGCAATTGATACACTCCATATATAAGCATGAAAACCATAAATAATCCCAAAGGGTATGGCTATTAATAAAATCATATTCCGAATAATTCCTATCCATAAATATAAACTCATACGATTTACTACTGAAATAATAGCATCATAGACTACAGGGAGGCAAATTGTAATAGAAAACAAGCCTAAAATCTTAAATATCTCAATTGCTCCTTCCCATTTATTTCCATAAAGTATTATAATTAAATCGTCAGCGCACATATACATAAGACCTGCAAATAAAAAGGTCAGGAATGAAATCACATGAATGAGCTTTATAATGCTATTACGTAACAATTCCACATCATTTTGAAGTTTGCTGAATGTTGGTAACATTGTACTCCGGATAGCAGAAAAAGAACATTCTATAACCAAATTATTTAAAGACTTAGCCCGATTGAATAGACCCAAAGAGGCCGCACTGTATAATTTACCAATGATAAATGTGTCTAATTGTCTAAATACTCTATTTATAATAGTGGTCAATGTCATTTTCCATCCAAAATTCCAAAGTTCTTTGACTTGAGAAGGTTGAAAAAGCATTTTGGGATGCCAAGAAGAGATTATCCATAGTATGGTCGAATTAAAAAGCCAACCTGCGGTATTTGAAAAAACTAATGCCCATACGCCAAAATCTAATAAGGCCAATATTATACCTCCAATTCCTGAAATAAGGCCAGAAATTAGTTTTGCAATAAAGGGGGCTTTAAAGTTTAACTTTTTCTGAAAAAGGGCTGTTTGTAAAGTTCCAAATGAACTGATAAGGAAAGAAAAGGAAGTAATTCTTACAATATTACCTAATTGTGGCATTTCAAAAAAGTACTCAAAGAGAGGGGCTGAAAGAAAAACAGTCAATGTACAAAATCCTCCTAACAGAATATTAATCCAAAAGACTGTGGATAATTCCGTTTCCGTAATTTTCTCTTTGCGTATAACTGCATTCCCTAATCCAAAATCAACGATAGAGTCAAGTATGGTATTTAAGACCAACGCCATACTAATCAAACCGAAATCAGAAGGCATTAGTAATCTGGCGAGAACCAATGAAACAATAAAGTTTCTCGTTTGGTTGACAGCCATATTCAAGAAATTCCAAGCACTACCTTTGAGTCCTTCTTTTTTTAAAACGGAAATGTCGCTCATGCTAAAAGTTTTTCATCCCACACATCAAAACTTATCAATCCCTGCTAAAAATATCTCTTGTATATACTTTCTTTTTTGCACTATTCAAACAATCATCGTATCTATTGGCTATAATAACCTGAGATTTTGATTTAAATAGTTCAATATCATTCACGACTTTACTTCCAAAGAAAGTACTACCGTCCTCCAGCGTGGGTTCATAAATAATGACTTCTGCTCCTTTTGCCTTAATACGTTTCATTACTCCCTGAATGCTGCTTTGTCGAAAATTGTCACTGTTGGACTTCATCGTTAGGCGATAGACTCCAATAACGCATCGTTTCTCGTCATTAGGATTAAAATCTCCACGGTTATAGTAGTCATAGTAACCTGCCATATGTAACACACGGTCAGCAATGAAATCCTTGCGGGTACGGTTGCTCTCTACAATGGCTTGTATCAGGTTCTCTGGTACATCTGCATAATTGGCAAGTAGTTGTTTGGTGTCTTTGGGAAGGCAATAACCTCCATAACCGAATGACGGGTTGTTGTAATGAGTACCGATTCGTGGGTCAAGGCTTACCCCGTTGATGATGGCCTGCGTATCCAGCCCTTTTATCTCGGCGTATGTATCCAGTTCATTGAAATACGACACACGCAGTGCCAGATAAGTGTTTGCAAAGAGCTTCACCGCCTCTGCCTCTTTCATGCCCATGAAGAGCGTGTCAATGTTCTCTTTCAATGCACCCTCATGCAGCAGCCGGGCAAATATACGTGCAAGTTCTTCCGCCTCAGGATTTCCGATGGCACGAACTGCCGCATTCTCTTCCGCTGACACCCGGCCTTCCAAATCAATCATCTTCGGATAGCCAACGATAATACGCGAAGGATACAAGTTATCATAAAGAGCTTTACTCTCTCTTAGAAACTCCGGAGAGAAAAGCAGGTTAAATTTCTTTCCTTTCAATTCCGATTTATACTGGAACATTGGGGCATACTTCACATAAAGCGAACGGCAATACCCCACAGGAATGGTTGATTTAATCACCATCACGGCATCCGGATTAACCTCAAGAACAAGGTCTATCACATCTTCTATATGATGCGTATCGAAAAAGTTTTTCTGAGGATCATAATTGGTAGGTGCTGCTATTACTACAAAGTCAGCCTCCTTGTAGGCAGACCTGCCATCCAGCGTAGCTGTCAGATTGAGTTCCTTTTCCGAAAGATACTTCTCGATATATTCATCTTGAATAGGCGACTTCTTATTATTAATCAGTTCCACCTTTTCAGGTACCACATCCACAGCAGTCACTTTATGATGTTGTGCCAGCAGTGTCGCAATAGACAGTCCTACATATCCGGTACCGGCTACAGCAATCCGCAGTTTCTCAAAATCTTTCATGTCAGTTCAATTGGGTTATATAAATCAATGATGGATTATTTCATATAAAAGTCCTTATACCATTCAGCAAAATTTCTGAGGCCTTCCCGAAGCGAAGTATTCGGTTTGAAACCGAAATCCCGTCCCAAAGCAGTAGTATCCGCATAAGTCACAGGCACATCACCCGGTTGCATCGGTACTAATTCCTTATGTGCCTCGAAGTCATAGTCGGCAGGCAATACACCTGCCCTTATCAGTTCCTCCTGCAATATTTGGACAAAATCCAGTAAGTTCTCAGGATGATTATTGCCTATATTATAAACTTTATAAGGCGGTATAGGCAGACCATCTTCACCCATCCTACGTTCAGGAACTTTTGCCATCACACGCATCACGCCTTCTACGATGTCATCCACATACGTAAAGTCGCGCTTACAGTTCCCATAATTAAATATCTTGATTTTCTCACCTTTCAGCAACTTATCGGTAAAACCAAAGTAAGCCATATCCGGACGACCTGCAGGACCATATACCGTAAAGAAACGGAGACCTGTGGACGGAATGTCATAAAGTTTAGAGTAAGCATGTGCCATCAGTTCATTACTTTTTTTTGTAGCAGCATAGAGGCTCACGGGATTATCCA
>OJMO01002278.1_pt1 | contig 10725 bp, 12 predicted proteins | sample 1597241 | NCBI WGS metagenome assembly OJMO01 (sample SAMEA2452129, study PRJEB22498) | human gut metagenome | biome: human feces; feature: human gut; material: feces | place: Australia | collected 2012 | reverse complement strand
TTTCTTTCGAAAACATGCAGAAAGAAAATATCCTTCACCCTGCAAGATGGAGCGGACTCTTATATTTAATGAAAATTATAGTTAAACTTTTTTTACATTATAAACTAAATTCTAAAAAAAGTGTAGTTAATGAAAAAATTCCTCGCATTTTTACGAGGAATGTGTATTCTTATGTGCCGGTACACAATAAAATATTGCACGGCAAATGTATTATAAAGACATTATAATATATATCATATGCATTAGTCAATAAAAATATTTATTTTTTTTATAAACATTTTTTTCATTTTATTATCTATTAAATTTAGATTTTCATCAGACAATTTTATTCCATTCAAAATATCAAATTCTGTTTTCGGATCATAAATTCTTTGCTTACTAATTACTCTAATTTGATTTATTATAGCAATACTACCATACTTCATCTTTTGAACCTCTTTATTAATCTTTTCAGCTAATTTTATATTTTCCATGTGTTCTTTGCTGTTTTGCAATAAACTATATGATTTTTTAGACAATTTATTATAGATATCATTTCCTAAAAAAATAGAATTTTTATTGATTGTATCTTTTTTCTTTGATGATAATGGGATAACTGTAATTACAGGAGATTTTCTATTATTTTTCTTATCTATTACAACACAATAATGTAATCCTCCTAATTCACTTCCAATATTAAATCCCAAATTAGCCTTGATAACATCTCCTCTCTCATAGGTTTTTAATTTTATTGGATTAAAAATCTCTTCTTCTTTTAAGTAATTTATATAATCTTTTTGCCAATATGCTATCAAATTAGCTTTTTTTATATTTATATCATCTATTGATAAACAATGTTCCAAATAATCCTCCATCATCTGTACGGCTTCATTCTTATTTTTTATTACATCTTCCTTATTCAACAAAATTACCTCATTTCTTATAATTGTTATATATCTTTTCATTGTTCTAGCAAATTTTTATTAATATACTTTTTTAAATTCATTGGATTTTGAATTATTTTTTGAGAAATAACTCTTGAATATAAAACTTTTGAAAAATAACTTTTTGAATTAAAAACTTATCTTTATTTTAGAATTTTTGTTTGTATTTGTCAATGCACAAATTAAAATTTTTAACATTATAAACTAAATTTTACAAAAAGTCTTGTTTTTTTTAAAATTATATGATAAACTATTAAACAGTCAATTTATTACTTGAATTTAGGAGGTGCTTTAAATGGCAAAATGTGCTATATGTGAAAAAACATTAACTCATGGAAATAAACTTAGTATTACACGTTCTCATATAAGTAAAAGAACTACAAGAACATGGAAACCAAACTTAAGAAAAGTTAAAGCAATGGTAGATGGACAACCAAAAAGAATTTCAGTTTGTGCTAAATGTTTACGTTCTGGAAAAGTAAAAAGAGCTTAAGTTATTATAAAATAAAAAGAATAGGATTTATGAAGTGAACAATAAAAATTATTCATTTCATAAATCCTATTCTTTTATAATTAAATAATTCTAGAATCAAAATTTGTAATCTTTTCATATGTATTTTAATCTTTTATTCCAAAAATCATTTTCAATATACCTCTTAATGCTTTTGGTGCTTTTTTTACTATTATTGTCATATATATCACTCCCTCTTTAACATGCTAGCCATAAACATCCTACGGCTATTATTACTAATCCAATTGTAATTAACCAACCTGTTATTGGAAGTAATAAAACTAACAATATTCCAAGTCCTAATCCTATTAAACAAACAGCAATTGTTTTCTTAAATGCCCTAAACATAATTTATTACCTCCCTGTTTATATATTATATTATTTTTAAATATATTATGTGACTACATTATTTATTGCAAATTATATCTATACATTATATAATATTTTTGAGGTGAATATTATGAACAAAAATGATTATATAGATATTATAAATATATTAAAGAAAACATACCCAGAAGCTAAATGTAGTTTGGATTTTAATAAACCTTTCGACCTTGTTGTTGCGGTTATGCTTTCGGCTCAATGCACAGATGAAAGAGTAAACAAAACTACTCCAGAATTATTTTCTAAATATCCTACTATAGAAAGTTTTGCAAATGCCGATATAACGAATTTAGAAAAAATGATACATCCATGTGGATTTTATAAAAATAAAGCAAAAAATATTATAGAAACGGCAAAAAAGGTTTTAAACGATTTTGGCGGAATTGTTCCTTCTAATATGGAAGATTTACTTACACTTCCAGGTGTTGGTAGAAAAAGTGCTAATGTTATTATGCTTGAAGTATTTGGCATTTCTCAAGGAGTTGCTGTAGATACACATTGCAAACGTATTTCTAATAGATTAGGATTATCAAAAGAAAGTGATCCAACAAAAATTGAATTTGATTTAATACAAAAATTTCCTCATGAAACTTTAAAAGATGTAAATCATTTATTTATGTATTTTGGTAGAGATATTTGTACTGCACGAAATCCAAAATGTGAACAATGTCCTTTAAGAAATTTCTGTAAATCATAAAATATATCTTTATTGGCAATTTTCATTGACAAAATTCTAATAAAGATATATATTTTTTGTATAATTTTTTACAAGGGAGGAAAAAAATGTTAAGAAACACAAAAACAAAAGTATTATTAAGTTTATTTTTAATAATTACATTAATTTCAACATTTAGTTTCGCAGAAAATGAAACAACTAACGAAACAACAACAGACACAGAAGTTACTTCATCTGAAACAGGCGATACATCAGACGCAATAGATACTACATCAACAGATGGTGCTGAAAACGCTGTTACTACTGAAGGAAGTTCAGATCAAAATCAAAAAGATGTACATGAAGGAGATTTATATTTAACAGGTGAAGATGTTACTATGGATCAATTAGTTGATGGTAACGTTTACATTATGGCAAATAATGTAACTGTAACTGGTCAAATAGCTGGTAACTTATTTGTATTAGCTAATAAAGCTACATTTACAGATGCTTACATACAATCATCAGTTTACTTATGTGCAAATGAAGTTAATTTCAAAGCAGTTGCAAATAGCTTATATGCATGTTGCAATACTTTAGAAATACCAACAGATTATGGAGTTTATAGAGATTTAAAATGTTATAGCAATTCTTTAACACTACTTGGAATTATTGGTAGAGATGTAGAATGTAATGTAGCAAGTTTAAATCTAGAAAAAGATGGTGCAAAAGCAAATATATATGGAAATTTAAATTATAGTAGTGCAAAAGAAATTCAAGTTCCAGATGGAGCTGTACAAGGAGAAACAAAATATACACAAATTGCTAAAAATGAAAATGATACAAAAATATCAGATTATATAATTGGAGCAGCTTCTGCTGTTATCTTTACATTAGTAGTTTATGGATTAGCATTATTATTTAGTAAAAATTCAATTGAAAAATGTACAAAAATTGCATCTAAAAAAATCTTACCAGCATTTGGTATTGGTTTACTTGCATTAATAGTTGTACCTATTGTAAGCTTTTTATTATTAATTAGTGTTGTTGGAGTTTCAGTTTCTTTAGTATTACTATTGTTCTACGGATTGTTACTTACAATTTCTGTTTCAACATTAGTTATATCTTTAGCAAACATTATTGCAGAAAAAATGAAAATTTCAAATGCTTGGTTAAAAGCTTTATGTGTTGCTATTGTTTCATTATTAGCTTATGTTTTAGAAGTAATTCCTTATGGAATAATACTTAGAATATTATTTATTACTTTCGGTTTTGGAATATTAATAATGAACATGTTTTTCAAAAATATAAGTTTTGAAAAAAAAGAAAAACAAAATAAATCTGAAAAATAATGTAAAAAAACATCGAATTTAATTCGGTGTTTTTTTATTATTTTATTTAACACATAATTATAATAAAATTTATAAAATGACGAATGCAATTTATTTATGGCGGTCAATGACCGCCGCTACAACGTTTGGCATGATTTTATTTTACATTATTTTTTTAATTCGTTAATTGTTTGTTTAAAATCTTCTGAATCTATAATGGAAGTTCCAGCAACAATTATATTTGCTCCTGCTTGTTTTATTTTTTTTACATTATTTATATTTATTCCACCATCTGCTTCTATGTCTATATCCAAATTATTTTTTTCTATATACTTTTTCAATTCTGCTATTTTATCTATTGTGCATTCTATTAGCTTTTGTCCGCCTTTTCCTGGTTCTACTGTCATTACTGTTACTTGATGCAAATATTGCAAATATTCTGTTATTTCTTCTATTTTTGTATTTGGTTTTATTGCTATTCCTGCTTTACAATTATTAGATTGTATATATTTTATTATATCTATTACTTCTTGTTTGGTTTTTAATGCTTCTATTTGAAATGTTATTGTATTTGGTTTGAATACTAAAAATTTATCTACATATTCTTTTACATTTTCAACCATTAAATGTACATCTAATGGTATTAATGTTATATGATTTAAATATTCTGAATATTTTTCCATTTTAGCTATTGTATCTGCTTCTACAAACTTTCCATCCATAACATCTATATGGAAATAATCTGTATGTGCTATTTCTAAATCGTAAAAAGTTTTCATACTTTTTTCTGAATCTACACTTAAAATTGATGTTGATATTTCTACCATTTGTGTTCCTCCCTATCTTTTAATTCTTCATATATTTTTATATATCTTTCATAACGATTTTGAGATATTTTATTTTCTTTTAGAGCTTGCTTTATTCCACAGTTTTCTTCTTTTATATGTGTACACCCTACAAATTCACAATTTTCTATAAACTCTTTAAATTCTACAAAATACTCTGCTAAGTTTGTGGTTTCTATTTCATATATATCAAATGTAGAAAATCCTGGTGAATCTGCAATAAATGTATTTTCCTCTAATTCATATAATTTAACTGTTGTTGTTGTATTTTTTCCTCTTTTATTTTTTGAGCTTATTTTTCCTTCTAAAGTTAAATTATCTTCAAATAAATCATTTAGCAATGTAGATTTGCCCACCCCTGAATTGCCTGAGAATACGCTTATTTTGTTTTTTAAAACATTCCTTAGTTCGTATATACCTACGTTTTCTTTTGCGTTTGTTTCTATTATTTCATAATTTGTAAATTTATATTGTTCTTTTATTTCTTCTGCTATTTCTTTTGCTAAATCTATTTTATTTATAACAATTACAGGTTTTATATTCATATATTCTGCAAATGCAAGTTGTTTATCTAGCATTAATAAATCTGGTTTTGGCATTTTGCTAGATATAACTAACACAATTTGATTAATATTGGCAATTTTAGGCCTTTTTATGTAGTTTTTTCTTGGCAGAATTTCTTCTATAACACCTGTTTTTTCTTCTATTTTTGTTATTTCAAAATTAACCTTATCTCCTACAACTGGCTTTATATCATCTTTTTTTAATTTTCCTCTTGCATCGCATGTATATAGTTCATTTTCACATATTATTTTAAAAATATTTGAAATATTTTCTATTATTATTCCTTGTTTCATTTTTCTCCTCATTTTGTTTATATTGTTTTATCGGATCGACAGAGGCGTCGACCCCCTACATTTATAAAGGGACGGTCCTTTATTCTTTTTAGAAAATAAGAACTGTCCTCTTTTTTTATTTTATTGTGCTGTGTATGTTGTTTGTTTGCTTAAGTCTAATTCTGTTGTTCTTGTGTAACTTGCTCCATTACCATCTTGTATATTTACAACTATTTGTACCTTTCCTTTTCCTGAAAAACTTGTTGATATTGCTGTTGAGTTTTTGTCTACATTTGATTGTGTATATACACTTGTTCCATCTACTTTTATATCTATTTTTGCTTTTTTGTCTGTATCTGTTAAGTCTGTATCTGATGAATCGTATCCACCTGTTATGCTTTTAACATTTACTGTTACTGTTCCAGATTTTGATTCTGCTTTATTTACTGTTATTGTAACTGTTGTTCCCTCATCTACTTTTTTACCAGATTCAACATTTTGTTTTAATACTATTCCTTCTGTTTTTGAACTATCTTCTTCATAGTTTACTGTTACCTTTAATTTTGCGCTTTCTAAGGCTGTTCTTGCTTCGTTTTCTGTTTTACCTGTAACACTTGGAACTGAAACTTGTGTTATTCCTGTTCCCGTACTTACTGTTATTGTTACTGTATCTCCTGCGTTTATTTCTTTATTTTCTGCTATGTCTTGGTTTATTACATAACCTTCTTCAACTTTTTTGCTTGTTTCTTCTTTTATTTCAACTTTTAGTCCTAAATCTTCTAATGTTTTTATTGCTTCTTCTTTTTCCATTCCTGTAACTTTTGGAACTTTTACTAATTCTGTTCCTTTACTAATTTTTAATTTTACTGTACTTTTTTCTTTTATTTTAGAATTTTCCTTAAATTCAGGGTCTTGTGAAATAACTTTTCCTTCTTCTACATCTGCTGAAAATTCTTCTTCAAACTCTAATTTTACTTTTATTTTATCTGCTTCTTTTTGTGCCTCTTCTTTTGTCATTCCTACAAAGTTAGGTAAATCTACATCTTGATTAAATACCAATTTTGATACTAAAGCTGTTCCTCCAAACGCGATAGCAAATAATAATATTGCTCCAATAAAAAATGATAAAACTTTATGGTTACTTATAAATTTCTTAAATTTATTTTCATCTTTTTTATTATTTCTTTTTGTTCTTATTTCTTCATCTTCTAGTGGCTCAAATCTTTGAGTTTCAAAATTTCCTCCTGCTGTTCTTAAGTTTACAAAATCTCCATCTGGTCTTTTTAAAGCCATATTTATATCATTTAACATTTCTGTTGCAGATTGGTATCTAAGCCCCGTATCTTTTTGCATTGCTTTCATTATTATATCGTTTACAGCTTTTGGAATGTCTGGATTCAATTCCATTGGTTCTATTGGTTCTTCTTGCATATGTTTTAGTGCAACTGAAACTGCTGTATCTGCATCAAAAGGAACTTGACCTGTAAGCATTTCGTACATAACTACACCCAATGAGTATATATCAGACTTTTCATCTGTATATCCACCTTTTGCGTGTTCTGGTGAGAAATAGTGTACTGAACCTATTGTTGCTCCAAAGGCTGTTATTGTTGAATTTGATACAACTTTTGCTATTCCAAAGTCTGTTACTTTTGCTATACCATCTTCTGTTATTATTATGTTATGTGGTTTTATATCTCTATGTATTATTTTATTTCTATGTGCTGTTTCTAATGCAGATGCTATTTGAGAAGCTATATTTAAAGACCATTTCCATGGCAATTTTCCATCTTCATTAATTATTTGTTTTAAAGTTTTTCCTTTTATTAATTCCATTACAATATAATATAAATTATCTTCGTGGCCTACATCATATATAGAAACAATATTTGGATGTGTTAAACTTGCTGCAGATTGAGCTTCTGCTGCAAATCTTTTTATAAATTCTTCATCTGTAGTAAATTCATCTCTTAAAACTTTTACTGCTACATATCTGTTTAAAACGTGGCATTTTGCTTTATATACAGTTGCCATTCCGCCGTTCCCTATTTTTTCTATAATTTCATATCTATTACCTAACATTTTACCTTCTAGGTTCATATTCATCTCTCCCCTTAATCATTATATACGATAAGTGCTGTTATATTATCATATCCCCCATTATCATTTGCTTTTTGTATTAGCATTTCTGAAGCATTTTCTTTATTATTTGTTATAATATTAAAAATTTCTTGTTCATCTATCATATTTGTTAAACCATCTGATGACATAAGTATTATATCATCTTTCAAAAATCCTCTTACAAATACATCTGGTTCTATATATTCTGTACATCCTAGGGCTTTCATTAACATGTTTTTCTTTGGATGTGTTTTTGCTTCTTCTCTTGTTATTTTTCCATCTTTTACAAGTGTTTCTACATAACTATGGTCATTTGTAAGCTTTCTAATTATATGCTTTCGTATTCTATATATTCTGCTATCTCCTATATGTCCAATATACATTTTATTTTCATATAAGAAACATATTTCCATTGTTGTTCCCATTCCTTTTAGTGCTTGATCTTCTTTTGACTTTTCATATACTACCATATTTGCATATTGCATTCCGCTTTTTATAAGTTCTGCAATACTTTCTCTATCTTTAGGTGTACTAATAAAATTTGTTTCTATATAACTTTTTGCTGCTTTTATTGCTAAACTGCTTGCTATTTCTCCACCATTATAGCCACCCATTCCATCTGCAACAATAAATAATTTCAAGTCATCCTCTTCTTGTGGCACATAATATGAATCCTCGTTTAAATCTCTTGCTTTTCCAACATCCGTTTTTACTAAAACTCTCATCAATTCACCTCTTTATCTTTTATATTTTTTCTTCTCAATTGTCCACAGGCTGCATCTATATCTGATCCAAGTTCTCTTCTAACGGTTGCAACTATACCATTATCGTTTAAATAATCTCTAAATTTTAGTATATTTTCATTTGAACTTTTTGTATAATTTCCATTTTCTATTTTGTTTATAGGTATTAAATTCACATGACAATTCATTCCTCTTAATAGTTTTACTAATCTTTTTGCATCTTCTAAATTATCATTATTTTCTTTTGCCAAAGCATATTCAAAAGAAATTCTTCTATTTGTTTTTTCTAAGTAATATTTACAAGCTTTTATTAATTCTTCTATATTATAACTATTATTTACTGGCATCATACTGCTTCTTATTTCATCTGTTGTTGCATGTAATGAAATAGAAAGTGTACATTGAAGCTTTTCATCTGCTAGCTTATATATTTTTGGAACTAATCCACTTGTAGAAATACTTATATGCCTAGCTCCTATATTAATTCCTTTTTGATTATTTATTATTCCTATTGCATTTATAACATTATCGTAGTTATCTAGCGGTTCGCCTATTCCCATAAATACTACATTCGAAATTTTTATATTTTCATCTCTTTCAACTGCTAATAGTTGTTCTACAATTTCGCCTGAAGTTAAACTCCTTATAAATTTTATTCCTGTAGATGCACAGAACTTACATCCCATTTTACAGCCTACTTGTGATGAAACACATAAACTATAACCATGGTGATAACTCATTAATACTGTTTCTATCATGTTTCCATCTAAAATATCAAATAAGTATTTTATAGTTCCATCTTTTGACTTTTGCTTTCTTTCTATTTTATATATACAAAGTGAAAAGTTCTCTTTTAATTTTTCTCTTAATTCTTTAGATAAATTGGTCATTTCATCAAAACTTGTTACATTTTGTTCATAAATCCATTTAAAAACTTGTTCTGCTCTAAATGGCTTTTCTCCAAGTTTTATAAACTCTTCTTTTAGCTCATCTAAATTAAAATCTTTTATATTTTTCATTTTCTCTTCTTTCATTTATTTTTCCAAATTACTTATACCACAAAAGAGTTTTTTTTTCAACGTTTTTTGGTAAAAAAAATGGCGGTCATAAGACCGCTTGGTTACATTAATGTGCTTTTCACATCTGAATAATCTGCCTCTTTGCTTATAAATTCCATTGCCATATCCCACTGTGTTTCTGTTACTAAGCCACTTTCTACATATTTGCTTTCATTGTACATTGCTTTGCTCATATCTACTGCTGTTTGATAATTTGCATGATAATATGGTATTTCTCCTGCTTTACTTGTTATTTTTCCACTTGTTACTTTACTTGAGGTATAATTTTCATTTGACCAATCTGATGTTCCTGTTGGTGTTTCTAATGTTTTAATTTGTTTTTATCTGCACTGCTATCTGAAATTACTACACCTGAACTTAATGTTCCTCCTACATAGTAAAAGTCTTTTGGCACTGGTATTGTATTTCCTTCTCCTACTGATATTCCCTTTACTGTATTCTCGTTCCAGCCTTCTTTTAATTCCACTTCAATTCCTGCTTTTTGTGGGTTATCTTTGCTGTTTTCTGGTAATTTCTCATTTACTTTTCCATTATCGTTTATTACAAATTCATAATTATCTACTATTATTTTTAGGCTATAATTTATATCTCCCTCTATTTTTTCTTTTAGACCTTCTATATTATTTATGTTTTCCTTTAATTCGTTGCTATCTAGGTCTCCTTGTGCATTGAATGAATTTAATACGGCTAGCCTTACCTTCTCCTGTGCATTTGCATATGATGTTTGTTCTTTTGCTTTGTTTGCTTTTCCGAATAATCCGCTTTCTCCCATTACCATTGATAATGTTACGCCGGCAAGGATTAATAATACGATTATTGTTATGATTAAAGCAATTAGAGTAATACCAAAATTAGATTTTGGCATCTGTAGGGGTCGGCGTCCTCGACGACCCGTTTTATTGTCTTTTTCTATTTCGAAAAATGACGTTAAATTATTTGTATGTTTTTATTTTGGGAGAACAGAGGCGTCCGCCCCTACATGTTCTCTAAAGTGTGGCTCTCTCTTTTACAGTTGCAATGGTTTTAACATATTTATTCATTTTACATTTCTCCTTCTTTTGTTTTCATACAAATTATATATTAATTATTTTTATCTGACAAGACATAAAAATATTTTTTATAGTTTTTCTATTTCTTCTTTTTTCAATCCTGTTATTCTCATAATTGTTTCTGTTGGTATTTTTTCTTCTTTCATTTTTTTTGCATCTTCTTTTTTGGCTTTTCTATAAAAACTATTTATTCTTGTGTTTTCTTCATATATTGCTTTTTCTCTCCACCATGCTAGTTGTTGCATTCT
>OJMO01002276.1_pt1 | contig 10735 bp, 4 predicted proteins | sample 1597241 | NCBI WGS metagenome assembly OJMO01 (sample SAMEA2452129, study PRJEB22498) | human gut metagenome | biome: human feces; feature: human gut; material: feces | place: Australia | collected 2012 | reverse complement strand
ACTTCACCCATCTTATAATACCATTGTTCTGAATGATTGATAGAAGGACGACGAACATAATGATGATGAACATTGTGCTGATCAGCATCATATCGTCCTTTCACAACCATCTCCTCTTCACCATCAGGTAACATAGCATACAAATAGAAATACGAGTTCTTCTTCCATGAGCTAGTCGTTGAATTGAACACAACATCAAATCGATCCACATCAATATCAATACAATGAATCCAATCCTGACTACCAGGATGTGTATGGTTAACTGGAACTTCAAATATCACATTACCAGTGGCTGTATCATAAATACTGAAGAATTCTAACTCAGGACGCGATTAATAGGTTCGAACAATCTTATAATTCAAACATTCATCTCTTCTTGATTGCAAAGGATTCATATTGATAATCGAGGAAGAAAGTGAAAACTGTACAATTTCAACACTCTTCTCTGTCATTATGGTTTCTATCACAATGCCATCAGTCATATCTCGAATCACAATCCAACCACCATTACTCCAACCATCATTTCCAGCATCCAGCAGCTTGAGACAATACAAGGAAGAAACAGAGAAAGGTAAACACACTTCCAATACCTGTTCTTGATTATCTTCAAACAATGGAGAAGAATACAACAACATATCTCCTCCAAAGAGCTGAAACGATTCCTCCTTTGCAAATAGAAGACTTCTTTTCGTAATATTCACATACACTTCATTAGGAGCACATTCAATACTATAAACAAGTCCAACTAACGATAATAGCCACTGCCCTCAATAATACCTACCAACAACACGACAATGACACGATATAGTATAGTAGAACGAAACCAAGCTATCTCTATACCAGAAGTACTGTTTCTTTACAACTAACATTTCTCATATTCATGATATAATAATCATAACATACCTAACTAACTACTGAACGTGCATAACGGTTATTTGTTCTTTGTATTACAACACATCAATTCTCTCTTTTAGATACCAACACTATTACACTTAGTCTATAACTGATTTCAATCGTATTATTCTCACTTTTCATTACTTCTGTTTTGAAAGGAGCTAATAACAACAGAGGATCTGTTATGAGATCTGATGTCATTGAGTTCGGGAGGGAGGTGCTGGATACTTCCCACAACGGCAATAGTGTGACAGTAGTTTGCATTGATAACTGAGTCATAAACATGGAAGATGGTGTAGTTCACAAGGTATCATACAACCATGAATAGCATCACTAATATGTAGACTTATTTGATAGGTGCTGATATGGTAACAGATAGGATAATAGGTACGAGTATTCTTGATGAGGATATTGAAGGTTGTGTGACGATAAAGACTTTCTGTAATTGTGTATGAGTTATCAACAATAGTAGTGTATATTGATGTATGTTACGTATTATTGTAACCAGACAAATCATTCCCAGCTTGAACCTCCAACCCTGGATAGCTATAAAGGGAAGTGGTAGCAGACAAATCAGTCATGAAAAAGCCCATACCAAAAAAGCAAATAGTCATAAAGAAGCTCAAAAGGGCAGACATTTTGATAACAAATTGGAAATTCACATCTTATTCACATCCTCTATTCTCAAACATCAATCAATCCAATACCAATCCCAAATCTCAATCTATTATCTTTCATAAACCATACTATTCTCTATCTCACATTCTTATACTCAATCAAAACCAATACACATCATTCTCAATATCCAATGCTCTTTTCCACTTATCCTTCCATTCACATTCTTCACTTCATTTCTATCAACCACTTCATATCACTCACATACCCTAATCTCACCTACTCTAACACATCATTACCATCTAACATCCAATCCATTATCTTCCAATAACCATTTCTTCATAACCAACGATTCTCTTCACACAATCTACATATCAACATACCATCATCTCAATCCAACCATTCAAATCCAATCAAACTCACTTTTCGATTCAACTCTTCACATCAAACCATCACTACATACCACTATCAATCAGTTCCATCAAATCATTGCTTTATCCATTCTTCATGCTTATCCACCATAATCAACAATCATATCCACTCACTGGACTCATAACAGACTTCATCCTTATCATTTCTCAATCATCTCATTTCTAACAGACTTATCAATCATTACAACATACCTTCTCTACTTTCATTCATTTCACTCTTCAACCACCAAGCAAACACAATATCATTGTGTTCCTTGTACTCTTCAATCAACCTCCTTTCTAACAAATTCAATCATTCATTCTCTGAATGTCGAAGCTCAATGAGAAAACAATCTATTCAACTCATAGGAACACAATTCAACAACAACCCAGAATAGACAATCATAACGAGATTTCTCTTCTTTCTTCATATATCATTTCAATCTCACAATCACCTTACAACTCATGTCTTCCAACAAACACAATATCTCAATCAACTAACACATACACAACTTCCGCTTCCAATTAACCATTCAACACCAACACCATCTACATCTTATCTTCAACTCTTTATCACACTCCTTCCATTCAATTCATAAACACTACTGCTACTCATATCAACTCAACTCAGAATTCCAATATCTACTCTCAACTCAATTCATTACTCATACTCTACAAACACAACACATCCAATATACCTCAAACAATACCAACCACTATGCATTCACACAACATCATTCACATCTAATCATCATTCTTCATTCTATTCATCACTCTTCATTCTTACACTCTTTCCATAATTCAAACCACCTCTGCTATTCCATTTACCATCATCTCCTTCAAATGCTCCTTCTAACATATACATCAATTCAAATCTTACTACATCTCATTATTATTCATTCATTCAATCATTACTCTCAAATCAAACTCAATCACAACCACCAAATCAATACATATCTGCCAATACATATCCATTCAACTCAACGCAACTCTTTCAATCATTTCTCACATTCAAACTCTTTCAATCATTTCTCACATTCAAACTCTTTCAATCATTTCTCACACTCATTCTCACCAATCAAATCAACATCATAACCATAATACAACTTACAACATTCATCAACACTTACAATCCACATGCTTCTCACTTCACCAACATTCCATACATCCAATACACAATAATCACACAATCAATATCCTACAATAATCAATTCTCTCACACATACACACTTATTCACATCAAACTCTCAATTCCATCCTTCACCATAACACATTCTGCTCCTTATCAATCACTTCATTCCAATATCAATTCAAATCAATTCATTCACTCCATTCGCTATCAACTCAATTCCTCAACCAAAACACTCATCTCCAATAATCACCCATTTCAGATCACACAATCCACACACATTCAATCATACAACACTTCAATCCAATTCACAATAATCCTCAAACCTCACATCCTCAACTCATAATCCAATTCAACTCACATCAATCACTTCACCTCTTGCTTTCACATCAATCACTTCTCCATCATATCAACTCACCAACACTACATCCATCTACATATCAATCAACAATACAATCATCAACTATTCACTTCAACACTCTCACTCTATTCCAACTCATTACAACTACATCCTTCAATACTCACACCTCATCCAATATCTATTCTTTCATACTTACAAATCTCATACTTTCCAACCTTACAAAACCCATATTCCCAAATACATAACTACTAATGCTTAGTCTCCTCAAACATTCTACATCTCATCATTACAACTCTTAACATACATACTCATCATCATAACACTATTCTTATACTAATACCGAATTACATCAATTCTCTTTATACAACTCCAACCATACAAACACCAACTCTCTAATCCTAACACTCTCAACTTACAAACATCTCATATCTTCAATTCCTATTATCACATACTTTCAAAAACAGTATGCTCTACCCCATCGAAACCATCTTCTCATACATCAATACTCTACAATCATCCCAACTCTACAATCCATCTCTTTCATCATTCATACCTCTCAATACTGCTTTATCACCATATCCAAAACAATACTCATTCATTACAACACATATCACTTCACCCAAAATCCATTCTATCCAACAAATCAACCACTTCCAATACTCAAACTCTTCAATTCTACACAATTCACAATCTTCAATTCACTGCCCTCCCATATACAACCATCACTCCCAAAACTTATAGAACCAATACTCACTCATTCAACCCAATTCACTCCCACTATCCACAATATCTCAACATACTTCAAACACCTATTACCAATCACAACACTTCCAACAAACTTCAATCAACTCAAATCAACCACATTAATGCTATCTTCATTACATCAATTCCCAGTTACACTCACTGCACTTACATACCAACCAATACTCAAATATCAATCCCAATTATTCACTCTCTATCTACTCATCAATCAACACTCAATCAACTCACCAATCACTCAATCAACTCACACTATTCTCACCAATAATCACTTCATTCAACAATTCATATTCAACACCTCTCATATTCACAATCTCATTCTCAACACCTCTCATTCTCACAATCTCATTCAAAGACTTCGAACCAATCACTAATCACTTCAAATCAACAAATCGATTCACATCCAGACAACTCAAATTCACTTCATTACAACAATTCTCACCAATCATCATTACATTCTTCATTCTCATCACTCTTATTACAATTATTTCACTCTTTCTATTTAACTCAATACAATCACCGTATTCTATCAACTCATTCATCCTTCTTCTTTTCAACCTCATATTCATTCCATTCTCATCTACATTCAATTATCATATTCATTTCATACATATCTCATTTCATCTTATAATCACTTCATTCCCATAACAAATTCTTAATCATCCACTCATTCAAATACTCATTCATTCTCATTCATTCTCATTATTCACATACTCTATGCATCATATTCAACCGCCTTTCATACCTAACTCTACATTCCATTCCAATTCTCACAACACTAAAGGATTCATCTCTCACACATTCAGCTAAGCTTCAATTCTTATACTTTAATTCAAACCGCTTTCATCACTCATGCGAAATATACTATCCAATACTACAAATCTTACTCACAACTTGATCTCCACTAATACTTCGAACTTCATCCTTTCTATTATGCCATTCAATTATACATCTTACAACTAATCAAATCAAACCAACTTACCAAAATCGATAATTCAAATTGTACATGTCTTCTCACACTTTCTTCAAAACACAACTTTCTTTCATTCTTTCATATTTCATTCATATTCACATTTCTATTCGAATCATACTATCCAAACAACCTCACTCACACTTTACTCACTCTAACACTCTAATACACTTCTATTCATAACAAACATCATACTAATACTATCTCTATTACAATCATTACATTCAATTCCAATTCTAACAACACTACAGGTTTCATCTCTCACACATTCATCCAATCTTCAATTTCTATACTTCATTCCAACATTCACAAACCTAAATCCATACATAACACCTAACTTTAAACATAATTACATTCAATTTGTACCCTACCTTATAATCTACTTTCACCTTTTATACCCTACTTATTATCATTGTGTTTAACCGGATCTATGATCCAAATCCAATCTTATACTCATTCTTTTTCTTATCATACTATCTTTATTCATCATATGTCACACAATTCTTCTTATGATTATGTTCAACCAGTCAATATGTTGAAAGAGCAAGATCCTGCTATTATCAATACTATGATTTCTTCTCATATGGAACATCACAATCAAACAAGATCATCACCGACAAATGCCCAACAACATGGAATCGACTCAAGACTGTTGAGGCAACAAAGACGAAAGAAGTCATCCAAACAACCTAAACAATCATCGAATCAACGTTACAACCCCACAAAAGGACCAAGACAGACTCACAAGGCAAACGTGAATCCAAGTACTCAACAACATATTCGACTCTATGGCATTAGCCATTATACTCTCAGTATGGTTTATCAACTAGTCAATCAAGCTGTTGCCAAAGTTCCCTATATTGTTTCGGATCGTCTTGTTGTTACCAAACTCCAGAAACAAGATCGACTCACAGTATTCAAACTTACTGGACCTAACGTTATGAATGAACAATTCATCACTCAACTTCGAACAATCGGAACCAAAGTGGGAATGAGAATACAAGTTATGAATACAGTTCAAAAACGGCCTATTCGTCCAGGAAAACGTATTCATCATTCCTCATGGAACATTGCTACTCTCAATATCAATTCCCTCAACTCCAAGATTATCATGCTTCTTTCCTTTATACAACAAAACGATCTTGACTTCATTGCTCTCCAAGAGACTCAACGTACAACCAAAAGCAAGATCTTGACTATTCCCAGATATTCTGTAATTGAATCTACACCAGACAAACTAGAAAAGGGAGTACGAGGAATGGCTCTCTTAGTCAAAACCATTCTCAAACCAACTCTACTTGAGAATCCAACATCCAACTTCATATGGGTTCAATTTAAGTATATCAACAATCGTATAGTCGTATGCAATGTCTATGTCCCAGCTCATAATGCTCCAGGGAGAAAGCCGGTATTGGAGAAGCTGGCGAAGAAGATACTCTATCGTATCAAACATCATCCCCAAGACTCACTCATCATACTTGGTGACTTTAACATGAAACCAGATCAATTGAAGAAATGGATAGGACAATGGAAGATTCAATGTACTATTCTACCTATTCCAGAGGGTCAATGCACTTATCGAAAAGGCAGTACTGTTATTGACTACATTCTCTGTTATCAAGGTTCCAATCTCACATGCAGTAATGCCACCATATATGAATGGAGAGATGAACCACTCTCCGACCATAATGCATTGTATGCTACTCTCATGATTAACAATATACAGAGTGAGAACAACAAGTTCATTGTGAATCGATACAAAGTGTTAGAGGAATTGTCTGTATGGGATGATAATGTCGAGGAATGGCCCAAAAGAGATACTCATGGGGAATGTTTCATAAACCATTCTCAAGACACAAATGATTCATCAATGCAAGTAGAATCAGAATCAGAATCAGAATCAGAATCAGAATTCAAAGCAACAAAATTCATTCAAGACTTGAAAGAAATGTTGAAGAAGAAGCGGATGGTGAAGGAACTATGGAAATCGAAATTGAAGAAGAAGAGGATTGGATGTATTCCAAAGGAACTAGTACAACTACTTGAGAAGTGTCGACGCATACGTAGAGAGAAGGCTCAAGGAATAATGAAGAGTACTGAAGAACAAGTGAAGGATAAAGAGACTCTAATGGAAGGAAAACGAGCATTGAGACAGATTATGAAAGAGAAAGAACTACGAGATCTACAATATGGACTTGATAAATATTCGCATCACAATAGTCAATTACTATGGAAGTGGATTCGAGGTCATACCTCAGAGAAACGGGTTGAAAAGGTCATGGTCATCCGTAATCCCACTACTGGTAAGATTGAAGATAATGAAGAAAGAGTAGCAGAATTATGGGCAAATCACTATCGAGAACTAGCAAGAGATGTGACTGGTCATAGCAAGGACCCAAACTACTGGTTAAACAAGGGAAGACTAAACAGTGAGATAGATAAGATAATTAATATATTCTCACTGAAACATATGAATCATATTGATGATAATGACAGTTATGTCTCCAATCAACATCATAATAATAACCTCTCCAATCAACATCATAACAATCATGAAACAAAATGTGACAATCCAGACTATTGGAATGCTGAAATCACTTTCTCTGATTTGACAAAGGGAATGAGATTCCTTCAAAATGGTAAAAGTGTAGGAATCGATGGAATTCCAGGAGAAGTCTTTAAAGCCATTCTATCTCAAGATACAACACATGGATTAACGAAGATTCAACAAAGTCTACTCTCTGTCGTCAATTCTCTATTTGATGGACACATCCCAGATGATCTTATGACATCTATCATAGTATCCATACCCAAGAAAGGAGATCCAATGGATATGAATAATTATCGTGGTATCAGTCTCATGCCTGTCTTACTCAAATTGGTTTCTGCTATCATTGCAGTGAGAATAAGTACTGCGCTTGAAGAAGATGGACTCATCTCAAATGCACAAGCTGGATTTAGAACAAATCAACGCTGTGTGGGACAAGTTGCAGCATTGTTGGAGATTCTAGGTCGATGGAGGAATGACGGATCTCCAAGTATGAATTATAATGGATCTCCAAGTATGAATTATAATAGAAGTGAGACTGTTGAATACCGAATCAGACGAAAAAGTGACAACATGAACTCCTCTATAAGAGATAAAATCATTTCTTATTTTAGAAACATCCTAGGAATCGATATCACCATACCATACAATACCAATGGACTATATACCTACAATACCAAAGAACCATATATCTACAATACCAAAGAAGCATATATCTGCTTTGTCGACTTTCAAAAGGCATATGATACAGTACCACATGAAGCTATGCTATATAAGCTTAGAACCTATGGCATCTGTGGGAAAACATATAACTACATTCAGAAACTATATGCTAATTCTAAGATATGTGTACGTGTTGGAAACACATTATCACCCTCTGTTCCTCTACAACGAGGATTACGTCAAGGTTGTCCTTTATCTCCTATTCTCTTCACTATCTTCATCAATGATATTCTCCACCCTGTCATCCAGACAAATGAATGGGATCCATCTATGGAAGGCCTTATGTTTGCTGATGATATTTGTGTCTTCTCTCAAACAGAAACTCATCTACGAGAATTGATGGATAATATCACAGAATGGGCAAACACCTGGGAAATGACAATAGGTGCTCAGAAATGTGGAGTAATGAAAGTCGGTGGAAATGGAGTACAAGACATCAAAGATAAGGAATGGAAACTTCAAGGGAAGACAATTCCCTGTGTCTCGTCATATACCTATCTTGGACTACTCATTACTGAAGATCTCGATATCAAGAAGATGGTACAAAGTCGAGCTGAAAGAGCAAGAAAGACTCTAGGTGGATTGACTCGATTCCTTGGTAATTATCAAATCCCAGTCCCTCTAAGACTAGAGGTACTTAATGTTTTGTTTCTTCCTGTATGTCTTTATGGTGCTGAAATATGGGGAGGAATACTAGATATTTCTGATATCATGCAGAAAGAGGTGAATAAAGCATTACGAGTAATCATCACCAACAACAGCAATGAGTGTCTCAACAATGATATCATGTACTTGGAGTTGCAAGAGACTCCTATAGCATGCATATCTCTAAGGAAACGTATGGAAATCGCTTTGTATGGAAGAGATTGGTCTTGTGTATTACAAGATCTCTTAAACTCCAAAGACTCATGGAGCTCTATATCAGATACCTATCTGAAAACGACAACACGAGTGGGATCTAGAAGACTTGTGAATATGGATAAGAAAAGAGCTACTTCATTAAAACCAGAGAGAAGAAAGATGTTGGAAGAAGTTGAACAAAATAGATTGTCATATGGAGACTATTTCTGGAATATACTAGCGAAAGAGGATCTTCCTGAAATCGTGACTTTCCAATGGGCCGAAAGATTAACGAAAGTATCAAAGACCACAAAAGAGTATTTGGAGAATGGAAGATTTGCTACTCGACTTTACTGGCAAGTATGGATGGATCATCCAGAATTAGCTCGAGGATGTCAGACTATGCTACAGATTCGATGTGGTGAATGGAAAGCAGGAGATGTGGACTGGTCATCAAATCGACCCATCTTGACCAAATCAAGGAATCGAATCTGTCCTTGTTGTCGACGTGAAGTGGAAGAAACAGTGGAACATTACCTATGTGAATGTGATTCCTTCAAGACAGAACGAGATGATATGGTTTCATGGGTGAAAGCAGAGTTGAGACAGAGGAATGTGCAAGAAGGAATTGTTGATTCACTCCAGAGTCAGATTATCTTTGGAATTGCTCTAGGAATGATATTTGATACGAAGATTCCGAATGAAGACGAAAGAATGGAACAATCTACTCATCAAGAAAGGATGAAACAATCTACTCATCAAAACTACAACCATCAACCTAATGGATATCCTCCAGGAGTAACAACTCGAACATATTGTACACCAACCCCAACCATTGGTACAACAAATCAAACTATTGACATACTGGATCCATATTCCACGAACATTGATGGGATGGAGTTCTGGAAGTTGCTACTGCCTCAATCATTCCCTATGAAGGATAGAACTCAAATGAAAGCTCTTCAGTCTTCAACTCCTCATCCATCGATAACAAACACAACCATGGCAACCAAAGAAACAACCCCAGTGGAACATACAAATTTGCAAATCCCAGTAATAACAGTGAACAAGAAATCACGCTCAAAAGAGGACAAAATCGAGTGGAACCCTCACAGGAGAATATGGAAGAATATTGATTATCACTCTGACCGTAAATCAACAAAACAGTCTAGAATTCCATGGGGCTTCTGGGATAGTAATGACATTCTCTATATAAACCACCATGTTCGACAAGTTGTTTACTTGTGTCATATGGGAACTGCTTCATATCTTCAGCAAACTCAAACTAGAAGACATAAACTCATTCTACAATGGAAGAATGCAAAGTAGTCAAACAGTTATCTTTACTATCTGATTCAAAACGTTATCTTTACTATCTGATTCCCTTCTTCAATCAGTCAACTTCGATTCCTCCCCTCATGACTTCCCTGGAATCATATGTATTAGGAAAGTGATAAAATCATATGTATTAGGAAAGTGATAAAAT
>OJMO01002267.1_pt1 | contig 10763 bp, 6 predicted proteins | sample 1597241 | NCBI WGS metagenome assembly OJMO01 (sample SAMEA2452129, study PRJEB22498) | human gut metagenome | biome: human feces; feature: human gut; material: feces | place: Australia | collected 2012 | reverse complement strand
GAATATTGTTGCTGCAGGACTTGCTAAGAAATGTGAGATTCAGTTGTCTTATGCAATCGGTGTAGCACATCCGACATCTATCATGGTAGATACATTCGGAACAGGTGCAGTAGAAGATGATAAACTGGTAGAGATCGTTCGTGAGAATTTTGATCTCCGCCCGGCAGGAATCATTCAGATGCTTGATCTTAGAAGACCAATCTACAAACAGACAGCGGCTTACGGACATTTCGGACGTACAGATATTGATCTTCCATGGGAGAAACTGGACAAAGTAGAAGATCTGAAAAAATATTTATAGAAATTTTATAAAATAGAGTTGCAAAGATATTGACGCAGAGAACAAAGAGGAATATACTTCAAAATTGAAATATTTAATTTTGAAGTATATTTTTATGTATAGGAAAATGTTCGTAACGTAGTGTGATGCCGATGAGAATTGCAGAGTAATTCTTGGAGGCCGGAGAAAGGAATGTAGGAATGATATGAAAGACTATCTAAGCAAAGCGGAGGATTTTCAGAGATATCTCGAAAAAGCCAGCGAGGGAGTATGCAAAAAATATGACATCACAATTACAGGACTGCATATCCTCGGCTTTTTAGGAAAATATCCCGACCGGAATACGGCGAAGGATATTTGCAGTTTTCGGTTTATCAAGAACAGCATTGCATCCATGACGATCGATAAGCTGGTCACCAAAGGATATATTGTCCGGGAATGCGATACGAAGGACAGGCGGGTGCAGCGGTTAAAGCTGACGAAAATGGCGGAACCGGTCATTGCGGACAGCTGTGAGATGCGCCGGCAGTTTCAGGAGCTGATCTTTGAAGATTTCAGCGAGGAAGAGATTGAATTGTTTTTGTCGATGTTAGACCGCATTTGCGAATCGGTGCGAAGAAGAGTGGAACGCGATAACGAGCAAAGAGAAGAAAAGGGAGTATAATCATGCCAAAATTTAGTGTAAAAAGACCGTACGTGATCCTGGTGGCAGTTGTGATGGTGCTGGTACTTGGCGGTGTCAGTTTCAGTAAGATGACAACCGATCTGCTGCCGAACATGAATATGCCGTATATGGTAGTGATCACGACATATCCGGGAGCATCCCCGGAGAAGGTGGAATCCGAACTGACGGATGTGATCGAAAGCGGCGTTGGTACGGTCAATGGTGTCAAGGAAGTGACGAGCACCTCAAGCGAGAACTACAGTATGGTAATGCTACAGTTTGAGGATGATACCAATATGGACAGCGCAATGGTCAAGGTGACCTCGGCGGTCAACCAGCTTGATCTGCCGGAGAACGTGAACAATCCGATGGTCATGGAGATTTCCATGGACATGATGGCAACCAAGATGGTCAGCGTTGATTACAAGGGCAAGGAAGGCTATGAACTGACTCAGTATGTGCAGGATAATATCATTCCTGAGTTAGAACGTCAGGACGGCGTGGCAAGCGTTCAGGCATCCGGACTTGTGGAGAAGTCTGTGGAGGTGAAGCTTAATCAGGATAAGATCGATGATGTCAACGGAAAGATCCTGGAAAAGACAGACAGTACATTAAAGGATGCCAAGGCAAAGATTGATGACGCCCAGAAGAAGTTAGACGATGGCAAGAAAAAGCTGGAGGAGCAGAAGGAAAACTTAAATATCCAGCAGACCGATAAAAGCAACGAGTTAGCCAAATACAGCAAGCTGATGGATCAGGCGATGGCAAATAAGGAAGCGTACACCTCACAGGTGACCAGCCTGAAAGCGAGTCAGACAGCATTGAATACAGAGCTTACCGCTTACCGCAAAAATAAACTGGAGTCTTCCTACAATCAGATCAACAGTTCCTTTGCGGAGGCAAGAAAATCCCTGGAATCCGGAGACGGTTACAAGGCGATTTACGATCAGGTTTATCAGCAGGTACTGATCGCCGCCGTGCAGAATGCGATGGAGCAGAGCGGCAGTAAGACAACCGTAACGGCAGATAATGTAAATCATCTGCTCAGTCAGATGGGAAGCGCGGCGGATGAGATCAAAAAGGCAGCGACCCAGACGGCAGAGACCACAACAAAGCAGCAGGTTGACAAGCAGCTTGAATCGATTCCGACCGATGTGAAAGATGCGCTGGATCATCCGGATAAGCTCAAAGCAATGCAGGACATGATGAAGCAGCAGGGACAGACCGATGCAGCAAAGAATCTGACCAAAAAGAACCTGCAGACCATGTATGAAATTGTTAATACAAGAATCCCGCAGATCAATACAGAACTTGCCAATTTAAAGATCAAGATCAAAACAGCAGAGGCTGTGCTTGCACAGGTAGAGAAGTCGATCAAAAAGGCAGAGGGGAAATATGAGCAGGTCGAAGCCGGAAAGATCACGGCAGCGGCAGCCTTTGGCGCGGCGAATGCGCAGATCGCATCGGCAGAAACGACCTTAGATAACAGCAGCAAGGAGCTTGACAAGGCAAGAAAGTCCTACGAGAAATCCAGAAAAGAAGCCCTTAAAAAGGCAAATCTGGACCAGCTTCTGACACAGGACCAGCTTGCCAACATCCTTAAGGCAGAGAACTTCTCCATGCCGGCCGGCTACATCAGTGAGGATGGAACGCAGTATCTGATCAAGGTCGGCGATGAGTATAATAACATTAAGGAATTGAAAAATACGTTATTAACCAATATCAAAGACATTGGAAATATCCGTCTGAGCGATGTGGCAGATATCACGGTCATTGATAATGCAGAGGATAATTATGCAAAGGTCAACGGCAATGATGCGATTATTCTGAGTGTTTCCAAGTCAAGTACCGCAGGAACATCCTCCGTATCCAAACGGTGTGACCAGAAGATCAGGGAGCTTACGAAGGAGGATAAAAATCTTCGTATCGTCAGCCTGATGGATCAGGGTGATTACATCAAGATCATCATTAATTCTGTTTTATCCAATCTGATCTTTGGTGCACTTCTGGCAGTGTTGGTACTGATGCTTTTCCTGAAGGATGTGCGTCCAACGGTTGTTGTGGCATTCAGTATTCCGCTCAGTGTGCTGTTTGCGATCGTGCTGATGTACTTTACAAATATTACGATGAATATTATTTCACTGTCAGGACTTGCGCTCGGTGTCGGCATGCTTGTGGATAACTCGATCGTTGTCATAGAGAATATTTACCGTCTGCGCAACAAGGGCGTTCCGGCTGCGAGAGCGGCGGTGATGGGAGCCAATCAGGTAGCGGGAGCAATCTTTTCTTCTACACTGACAACAATCTGTGTTTTCCTTCCGATCATCTTTACGGATGGACTGACCCGTTCCATCATGCAGGATATGTGTCTGACGATCGCATATAGCTTATCTGCCAGCCTGATCGTGGCTCTGACGGTAGTGCCAAGTATGAGTGCAACTGTTCTTAAGAAGGAAAATACAAAGAAGCACCGTTTCTTTGATGCAGTGATCAATGCTTACGAGAAGGCAGCGCGCTTCTCACTGGCGCACAAGGCAGTTGTACTGGTTGGAGCACTTGTACTTCTGGTATTCTGTGTGCTTCAGGTATTCCGTATGGGAATCGTTATGATGCCGGATATGGCGAGTCAGCAGCTGTCGATCTCCGCGACAATGCCGAAGGAAAACTCCACAAAGGAGGATCATGAGACAGCAGACAAGATTCTTGACATTGTCAGCAGCATAAAAGGCGTGGACACGGTCGGTGGCGTTATGACCTCCGGTGCATCCGTGATGTCTACCGATGACAAGTCTTATACCTTTGAGATTCTTTTGAAGGAGAAATATGCAAAGAAGAACAAGGAGATCGCGGATACGATCGAGAAGAAGCTCAAAAAGCTTTCTCTGAAGGACTATACCGTTTCTGCTTCCAATATGGATATGTCAAGCATGCTTGGCTCCGGATTAAACATTGAGATTTCCGGAAAAGATAACGACAAGCTGCTTGAGATCAGTGAGGATATCATGAAACTCGTTGAGAAGCAGAAGGGCTTTAAGGATGTTACGAATGAGCAGGAGGACGGTGATACCGAGTACGTTGTCACGGTCGATAAGGATAAGGCAATGAAATGCGGTCTTACCGTGGCACAGGTATATCAGGAGCTTGCCTCTGCGCTGACGACAGAGAAGGATTCCACGAAGATCACCGTTGAGGATCAGCAGTATAATGTAAAGATTGTCGATGAGCGTGACGAGCTGGATACCACAAATCTTTCCGACTATGAATTTGAGACAACCTCTATGAACGATCAGGGCAAGGAGGTTACAAAGACCTATAAGTTGAGCAGATTTGCCAAGATTACAAAGGGCAAGAGTGTTGAAAGTCTTAAGAGAAGAAATCTGGTCAATTATGTATCCGTCACGGCGGATGTGGAGGAGGGATATAATGTCACATTGTTGAGCCGTAAGCTGCAGAAAGAGATTGACAAATATGATCTTCCGGCAGGCTATACCATCGATATGGGTGGTGAAACGGAAACGACGAAAGAGATGGTCAAGAATATGCTTCTCATGATCACACTGGCGGTCGTATTTATCTATCTGATCATGGTAGCGCAGTTCCAGAGTCTTCTGTCACCGTTTATCGTTATCTTTACGATCCCGCTTGCGTTTACCGGCGGACTTCTGGCACTGCTGATCTCCGGTCAGGAACTGTCCATGATGTCGCTGATGGGATTTCTGGTGCTGTCCGGTGTCGTTGTAAACAACGGTATTGTGTTTGTTGATTATGTCAATCAGCTTCGTCTGGACGGTGTGGATAAGAGAGAGGCACTGATCGAGACCGGAATCACGCGTATGCGTCCGATCCTCATGACGGCATTGACGACCATTCTCGCAATGAGTACAATGGTATTTAGTCACGATACCGGCTCTGACATGAGCCGTGGTATGGCGATCGTTACGATTGGTGGTCTGGCATATGCGACGCTGATGACATTATTTGTTGTACCGGCATTATATGATATTTTCTACCGCAAGAAAGAAATGAAGAGAGTCGATCTTGGAGATGAGGCAACCTTGAGTAACAGTGACGAATAAACTGGAATGAAATGGGGGAGACGATGTCAGAATATAAAATGACAATGCCTCAGGAGGTTGTCAGGATCATAAATACGCTGGAGGAGCATGGATACGAAGCGTACGCAGTCGGTGGCTGCGTGCGGGACGCCATGCTTGGAAGAACGCCGGAGGACTGGGATATCACCACTTCGGCAAAGCCATTGGAGGTCAAAGCGCTGTTTCGCAAAACGATTGATACCGGTCTGCAGCATGGTACGATCACGGTCATGATGAACGGTGAGGGCTATGAGGTCACGACCTACCGGATCGATGGTGAGTACGAGGACGGCAGACATCCCAAAGAGGCCACCTTTACAGCAAGCCTTAAGGAAGACCTGAAACGCCGGGATTTCACCATCAATGCAATGGCGGTATGCCTCAACAAAAAACGTTTCGGCGAACTGGTAGACCCATTCGGCGGGATGGATGATTTGAAAGAGCGTACAATCCGTACACCACTTGACCCGGACATCACCTTCAGCGATGACCCACTTCGCATGATGAGGTGTATCCGTTTTGCCACCCAACTCAATTTTTATATTGATGACGAAACGTTTGAGGCGCTGTCGCGTAACAAAGAACGTATCCATATCATTTCAAAAGAACGCATTGCAGACGAACTGAACAAGATACTGCTTGCCCCCATCCCCTCTAAAGGTTTCATAGAGCTAGACCGTTGCGGATTATTGCCACTCATATTCCCTGAGTTTTCGGCATTGCAAGGAGTAGATGTCAAAAACGGCCGCGCACACAAAGACAATTTCTATCATACACTGGAAGTGGTGGATAATATATCCAAACATACCGACAATTTATGGCTGCGCTGGGCTACCCTGCTGCACGATATCGGCAAACCCAAGACCAAGCGATGGGAACCCCGCATCGGATGGACTTTCCATAATCATAACTTCATCGGCGAAAAGATGATTCCTGATATTTTCCGCAAAATGAAATTGCCGATGAACGAGAAGATGAAATATGTACAGAAACTGGTCGGCCTGCACATGCGTCCCATCGTAATTGCCGATGATGTGGTAACCGACTCGGCCGTACGCCGTCTGCTGTTCGAAGCCGGAGATGACATTGATGATCTTATGATGCTCTGCGAAGCGGATATCACCTCAAAAAATGAAGCGCGAAAGCAGAAATTCCTGGATAACTTCAAACTGGTACGTCAGAAACTGAAAGATCTGGAAGAGAAAGACCGCATACGGAATTTTCAGCCACCGGTAGACGGAGAAGAAATCATGCGTGTATTTGATATGAAGCCTTGCCGTGAAATCGGTAGCCTGAAAAGCGCCATCAAAGACGCTATTCTAGATGGGGTAATCCCAAACGAGCACGATGCCGCTTTTGAATACATGCTGAAAAAAGCAAAACAAATGAAATTAACACCCAAAAACCTATAAACAAATTGGCAATACACTACACAAAAGGGGAAGAATGGGCAAACGCCCTGTCACACGGCATTGGTATATTAATAGGTATCATTGGCGGAGGGTATTTGCTACATATTGCCATGAAAAGTGGAGATGTGTGGGCAGTGAGAGGAATGTGGCTCTACCTGTTCGGTATGCTTGCCTCATATATTACTTCCACTTGGTACCATTCCAGCCGGCCGGACACCCGGCACAGGGAAGTATTGCGCAAATTCGACCATGCCGCCATCTATCTGCACATTGCAGGCAGTTATTCTCCCATCATGCTGGTCAGCCTACGCGAAGCGGGTTATTGGGGTTGGGGAATATTCAGTTTTGTATGGCTGTGTGCATTCATCGGAACCACTCTCTGCTTTTGCAGACTGAAAGAACACAGTTATCTGGAAACAATCTGTTACATAGCGATGGGATGCAGCATCTTTGTTGCCTTCAAACCTTTATGCAATCATGTACCTTCCTTATTTATCTATTGGCTCATTGCCGAAGGTGTCTCATACATCACCGGCGCCGTATTTTACTCCTTCCATAAATTACCCTATATGCATTCTGTTTTCCACCTCTTTGTATTAGGTGGGACAATCTGCCACATGATAGCATTGTGGTACATTTTATAACGTCCCTATCATCAACAAGTTATCCGTTTTGGAAAACTTATTTTTATTTTTTAATAGAGAAGTTTTCCGAAATGTTATATCTTTGCAGCTGTTCAATGAAGGTGAAGTTAACCGTTCTAAAAAGGGAATGCTGTGAAAATCGGCGACAGTACCCGCTGCTGTAATTCTCGAAGAGCCGAAACAAGATGCCACTGCAAATCATTGTGGGAAGGCGTTTCCGGGGAGAGATAAGTCAGAAAACCTGCCTCATAGAACAAACAAGTTCTTTAACTCAAAACATTTAAATTTTCAAACAATGAATTACGCTGAGATTTGTATCATCAAAAGAGATGGGAAGCGGGAAGACTTCTCTATCAGTAAAATTAAAAATGCAATCGGTAAAGCATTCCATGCAACCGGAATAAACAATGAAGAGAAACTTATTGCTGATATCACCATGCGGGTAATCAGTAATTTTACCTCGTCTACCATCAGTGTTGAAGAGATTCAGGACCTGGTGGAAAATGAGTTGATGAAGGTGCGTCCTGAAGTTGCTAAAAAATATATCATTTACCGTGAGTGGAGAAATACGGAACGTGACCGTAAAACTCAAATGAAACATATAATGGACGGTATTGTAGCTATTGATAAAAACGATGTCAATCTCAGCAATGCCAATATGTCCAGTCATACTCCTGCAGGACAGATGATGACCTTTGCATCGGAAGTAACCAAAGATTATACATATAAGTATTTATTGCCTAAAAAATTTGCCGAAGCGCACCAATTGGGTGACATACACATTCATGATTTGGATTACTATCCGACCAAAACCACCACTTGCATCCAATATGATTTGGACGACTTGTTCGAACGCGGATTCCGCACCAAAAACGGAAGTATTCGCACTCCCCAATCCATTCAAAGCTATGCAACATTAGCCACTATCATATTCCAAACCAACCAAAACGAACAGCATGGAGGACAGGCTATACCGGCTTTCGATTTTTTTATGGCAAAAGGTGTACGTAAGACTCATCTAAAACATCTGCAAACCTTGACGGATTTTTACCGTGAAGTAGAGGGGAAAGAGCCCAACGAAGATGCGCTAAAAAAAATAGAAGAAAAAGCATTGGCCATGACTCGCAAAGATACTCATCAAGCAATGGAAGGTTTTATTCATAACTTGAATACAATGCACTCTCGTGGCGGAAATCAAGTAGTATTCAGTTCTATTAATTATGGAACAGATACTTCGGCAGAAGGGCGCATGGTAATAGAAGAACTGCTGAAAGCTACAATTGAAGGTCTTGGCAGCCGTGGAGAAGTACCGGTATTCCCCATCCAGATTTTTAAGATTAAAGACGGCGTCTCTTATTCGGAGGAAGATTATAAAAAAGCAATGGCTAACTTTGATGATGCCGTGGCCGGCAAAATCCAATTCAAGGCGCCTAACTTCGACTTATTTCTAAAAGCTTGCCGTACTACAGCAAAAGCGCTCTTCCCGAACTTTATGTTTTTGGATGCCCCCTATAATCAGAATGAGAAATGGAATGCCAATGATCCGAAACGCTATCGTTATGAGCTCGCAACCATGGGATGTCGTACACGTGTATATGAAAATGTAGCCGGAGAGAAAACATCTTTGGGGCGTGGCAATCTGTCGTTTACCACTATGAATATGCCCCGGTTGGCTATCGAAGCACGCATTAAAGCAGAAAGCATGGAAGAATCCGGAAAGAAAGAAGCCATCGAACGTACAGCTAAAGAGCTGTTTATACAAAGCGTGCACCAAACGGCCGAGCTTATCGCCGAGCAACTCTACAGCCGTTATCAATACCAGCGTACCGCCTTGGCACGCCAGTTTCCATTTATGATGGGCAACGATGTGTGGAAAGGAGGAGGAAAACTCGCTCCCAACGACCAGGTGGGAGATGTATTACGACAAGGAACACTAGGCATTGGATTTATCGGCGGGCACAATGCTATGATGGCACTTTACGGTGAAAGCCACGGACACAGCCGGAAAGCATGGGACACATTATATGAGGCAGTGTTGGAAATGAACAAAGTAGCCGATGATTATAAAGCAAAATATCAACTGAACTTTTCCGTTCTTGCAACTCCGGCAGAAGGACTTTCCGGTCGCTTTACCCGTATGGACCGACGAAAATATGGTACTATTCCGGGCGTAACAGACAATGATTATTACGTAAACTCTTTCCATGTAGATGTAAAAGAGTCGATTACCATTGTTGATAAAATCAAGCGGGAAGCTCCGTTCCATGCCATCACACGTGGTGGTCATATCACTTATGTAGAATTGGATGGAGAAGCACAGAAAAATATCAAAGCCATTGCCAAGATAGTAAAAGTGATGCATGATGAAGGAATAGGCTACGGTTCGATCAACCATCCGGTGGATACTTGCCATAACTGTGGCTATAAAGGAGTAATTTATGACAAATGCCCGGTTTGCCAAAGTGAAAACATTCTGCGTATGCGCCGCATTACCGGATATCTGACCGGTGATCTCAGCACTTGGAACTCAGCTAAACGCGCCGAAGAACGTGACCGCGTGAAACACGGATAACCCCCGATATGAACTTGTTATTTACTTATCCCGAAACCATAGTTGATGGTGAAGGCATCCGCTACTCTATTTATCTGGCCGGATGCCACCACCATTGTGCCGGTTGCCAGAACCCGGAATCGTGGTCTCCGCAAGCAGGTACTCCACTGACTCAGGAAAAAATAGAAGCAATCATCAGCGAGATTAAAGCCAATCCGTTATTAGACGGTGTTACTTTTTCAGGAGGCGATCCTCTCTATTTCCCAAAAGAGTTTCGTGCTCTGTCTCAACAAATAAAAAAAGCTACCGGATTAAACATTTGGTGCTACACAGGCTACACAATTGAACAAATAAAAGCCTCGCCTTTGTTAAAATCGGCAATAGACTTCATTGATGTTTTGGTAGACGGGCGTTTTGAACAGGATTTATACTCTCCCTATCTGGAATTCAGGGGCAGCAGCAACCAACGTATCATCCGCATACGATAATACAAAAGAAATCTAAATGACCCATTTTCATGATATAAATCAAGAAAACGGGTCATTTCATGTTTTTCAGCATATATACGCTTGCTATTTTCAAGAAAAGCCGTACCTTTGCAATGTGGTTGTGAAACTACTAATTAAGTTAATAATAATTTTTTTAAGGTATTAAGTAATAAGGTAAAATTAGAAAAGGTATTAGATTTAGGTAAATAAAAAAGAGATTGTTTTCAACAAGGACAACAAGCAAGGTATTAGAGATTAATTTAAGGTTTGAAAGAATTGCAAGTTTTCAGGAATTTAGTTTTATAGGTATTAAAAAAGTTGTTTTTTAAGTAGAAGAACAGAGGGATAACAACGACGACGAGAAAGATGAAAAGAACCCCATATTTTATGAGGGGGGTTCTTCAAGGCGTGGGCGGGTTCGAAATAAAGAACTATCGCTCTTTTTTTATTTTATCCCCCTTTATTTTATCTGCTTTTCCATATCACTATCATCATATGAGGTCACTTATTATTCTTGGGGATTTAAATATCATATCACAAACAAAGGAAAGAATAAGCCGTTTCCTAAGGTCGGTCAAGGTCTTTTAAACGGAAGATTATTACAGTCTGCGGCAATGGACTGTACAGTCC
>OJMO01002265.1_pt1 | contig 10763 bp, 7 predicted proteins | sample 1597241 | NCBI WGS metagenome assembly OJMO01 (sample SAMEA2452129, study PRJEB22498) | human gut metagenome | biome: human feces; feature: human gut; material: feces | place: Australia | collected 2012 | reverse complement strand
AAATTCCCCGCCTCCACACCGAGTTGTTCAAGCAGGTTTTTTGACGGATCGCAGACAACCACGACGCGCCCCTTTAGTGTGTCAAGTCCGGAATAGCCGGCCATGTCCGTGACAATCACCTGTGCGTTGTCAGCCGAAGAAGCCGTCTCTTTCAGCCGGCCTTTGACCGCGTCCGCGAAGTCCTTAGAGAGGCCTTCCGAGACCCATGCCGGGAACGCGATCTTCTCGCCGTCGGCGAGTGAGGAAGGCTTGCGGTAGTCGCCTTCAATGATGACCTCGTCACCGTAGTCAGGACTGTCCTTGGAGCAGGAGACAAGCGTAAGCACGAACGCCGGTATGGCCAGATAAAGTAAAAGAGAGTGTTTCATGGTATTACAGTCTGTAAGGCAGTTTGCGGTTGTAGTCCTTGTCCACACAGATAGTCGCCGTCTTCTTTGTGAGATTGTAAACGACTGACCATTGCGTGTTGCTTGTGATGTCTCCTCCCTCGGATTGCAGATCTGTGTGCACGGCATCAAGCAGAGACATGCATTCATCTTCCGTCATCACACGGTTCTTCTTTTCCAATGTCTCGTGGAGCTTGTCGTACCGCTCTTTTCCTCCTCCGACATTCCGCCATCCCTCGGACAGATAGAAATTGGTGACGTGGTCGGTGTCAAGCAGGTTCATCGTCCAATCCTTCGCTGACGGATCACTCAGCGGCGGCACCTCTCCCGTGCGGTAATATTCCACGACAACGCTCTTTCCGCTTGCGTCGGCGATCAGGAAATGATAGTTCGAGTCCGAATTCTCACCGTCCGCGAAAAAATTGTGGGACCGGAAAACCTCCACGGCTTGCTCAACGCTTGTACACCTGTCCAGAGCCAGCCTGATGGCTAATGTCGGGACAATGTCACTCTTCCCGGGGTCATGCTGTACCGCCCCGCCGGTACCTCGAAGAGACAGGACACCTATGAACAGTCCCGCATCATTCATCCCGTCCAGACAGCAGTAGATGGATGCGGTCACAGGGATGGAAAGATCCGTCTTCCCGTCCGACAACGCACCGGCCACATAAGTGTCTTTGTCCAGAAATGGAAGGGCTGAGATGCAGATGGACTCATGCACTCCCTTTGTGACATTGTGTACAAGCACATTGGAAGACGACACAAATCTATAGTCAAAGTTACGTCCCACCAGCACGTCTCCTTCCGGGGACTTGACACAAAAAGCACTGCATCCGAAATCCACGCCACCGTCAGCCTTGCCCAGCGGAACTGTTGTCAGCATCGGCACCACTTTTCCGAGAAGTTGCATGCTGGAACTCGCCCCTCCGCTAGACATGACCTCATCGATGTGGTAGTCCGAACTATATTTCACTGAATATAAATGCCCGTCCGCCAAATTCTTCAATGTGGACACCATAGACTTCTGATCATCATTCCTCAGATAATCGGCAGGGTTTGCGGCGGTTTCGGTTTCTCCCTTATCACAAGAGGACAGAAAGAAAACCGAGACTGAAAGACAAGACACAAGATAGATAAGACGCTTCATCGTTTTGATATTGTTTGAAACATACCCGGAAGCCTCAGGGTGGCTCACCACGCCCAAGGAAGAAATTTGTGAGACAAAAATACTAAATGAAGCACCCGAAGAAAAGACGGCTCCGACGAATTTTGCCGAGCCGTCAAGAAATTGTCGTACGGACAACCTTATTTTGTCAAATCAGCATTTTTTTGCCGAACCGATAAATTGCTTATCCGCCATTTTGTCGGGGTCATACCCTCTCTCTCCTTGAAGGAAGCATTGAAATTGCTCACGGAAAGAAAGCCTGATTTTTCCGCGATTTCGGCGACGGACCTGTCAGGATTCTTCAGCAAGGCGCGTTTTGCATGGTCGATTCTCATTCCGCAGATCCATTCCCGGAAGGTAATCTTGTAGGTCTGATTGATGAAAGCGGAAAGATACGTCCTGTTTGTGTACAGGATTTTGGAAAGATCCGCTATCGTGAGTCCCGGTTTCAGATAGCCTTCCGCCTCCACCCATTCCTGCACAAGACGTTGCATTTCAGGATTGCAGGAGAACGTTTCTGTCACAGGAAGATCCGGTCCCGGGTCACTTTCGATGGCATGTTCGACGGTTTCATAAAAAAGCATGTAGTTCTGGTAACTGACATACAGATAAATGTAGAACGGAACGGAAGACAGCACCCAAACAAAAACAAGATTGTCAGGAAGGAAGGTCAGCACAGAACAACCGATGCCGAAAATGAGCATCCAATATGTCAGTACCGACATCCATCTGACATAGGTCGCGATATGGTCAGAATAGGTGTCATCCATCTTTTTGACGGCACGATGGTAGGCCTTGAGCAGGTGTGAGGCCAGAGAGAAACCATACAGGGCAAGCATCAGGGCTAATGAATATATCAGGCCGGCTTTCAGTGTGCCGTCTTCGGTGAACAAGAGCGCGGAGACGGACAGGATGACATATAAAAGCCATGACAGACAATGTCTCACAATGATCTTCCGTGTGATGTAGGAGCGGTTCAGAAGTGTGTGCAGAGCCGCGACGAACAACCCGTAGCCGAAGAAATACGTTGAGAGATTCATCACAATCGCTGCATTGACATTAACCTGCCTTATGTCAAAGCACAGATGGACGGCATAATTTGCCGCCAGCACCAAAAGCGCCGCCCCCACTAAATACCTTGACCGCAGGTAGTTGGCGAACAGCCTCTTGTCCGGGACCTTCCCGAAGAAGAACCTAAAGACAAAGAACGCCATCAGGGTCAAGGCAATGCATAGGGAGTATCTGTACAGATCGATGTTCATGGTGTCAATGCGATGGAATGCCTTTACTCGATGCAACTGGTGAGACAGGTCATCGAGGCGTCGGGACGGAACTCGATGCCGATGGAGGTGGCGGGGATGAGAACGGTCTCGCCCTGACGGAGGGTCACGACGTGCTCCTGGCCGTCATTCTCATGGTCAACAAGGCTGCCGCCTCCGGCGACGCACATCACGACCACAAAAGAGTCAAGTTTAGAGAGATCCTTGGCGCAAGGCTTGTCCAGGTCGAAGAGCGAGGTGGTGAAGTACTTGCAGCTGACCAGTTTGGTCTCGGTGTCCTTGACGCGGGAATATTCAGTCCTGTAGTCCGGGTAGACATCGTAGTCGATGGCCTCCTTGGCCTGCTCGATGTGCAGTTCGCGGGGCTTTCCGTCAAGACCCAGGCGACCATAGTCATAGATCCTGTAGGTCAGGTCGGATGTCTGCTGGATCTCGGCGACGAAGGCTCCGGCCCCGATGGCGTGGATGCGGCCGGCAGGGAGGAAGAACACATCGCCGGGAGCGATCCTGTAGCTTGCAAGCACGTCGGTGATGGTGTGTTCGTTGACTCTTTGCTCATATTCATCGGGAGTGATCCACTCGGTCAGACCGCTCAGCAGATGGGCTCCTTCGTCGGCTCCGACCACATACCACATCTCGGTCTTGCCTTTCATCCCAGGATGGGTCTTCGCGGCAAGCTCGTCGTTCGGGTGGACCTGGATCGACAGGTCGCTTCTAGCGTCGATAAATTTGATCAGGAGCGGGAACTCCGTACCGGTCTTCTCAAAAACCTTCTTGCCGACGAGTTCAGGACCATATTCATTCATCACATCGGTCAGGCTTTTGCCTGCAAGAGAGCCGTTGGCTATCGTTGAGACATGGCCCGGGACAGCTGAGATCTCCCAACTCTCCCCTATCTTGTGCCGCTTTGTCTTTACGCCCTTGAACGGGGCGATCTTTTCTCCGCCCCACACCATCTCACGGAGATAGGGCTCAAATTTCAGAGGGTACATATTCGTTAAGTTCTTTTTAAACAATTATTTATCCAGCTCTGTCAATGCGAACGCATAGGCTCCGAGCGAGATAGCCTTGCTGGCTCCGATCTTGGAACGCATCACGCCGACGCGCTTCTGAGGGTCGTAAACCACCTCGCGGTCGCTGCCATAGACCTTCAAGGAACGTGCCTCGCCGCGGGCGAACTGATCGAACTCCGCAGGGTCGTCGAGGTTATAGACCTTCATCTGAACCCTGTTCAACTCATCGCCGTTGAGCTGGTGCATCTTGCCGCGCATGGTGCGTAATATTCCTGGCATCAGGTACTTGTAGTTGTTCATCACTCCGCCTCCGATCACGATCAGGCCATCGATCAGGGTAACCGCCGTGGCCATCGCGTCGCCCGCGACCTCGCCCATCTTGTCGAACGCCTTGATCGCGGCTTCCTTGTCGCCAGGCCTCTTGCCCTCGCAGACCTCGGCGAGATCCTTAGGCTCAAGACCGTGGTTCGGATTGCCGGTCAGCTCACCGTAAACTCTCTTCACGGCACGGATCGAGGCACCGTCCTCGACGATGATGTCCGGCATGTCAGGATGCTTGAGGCAGAAAGTCTCCACGCAGGAGTTATCGCCACGGTTAAGCTCACCGTTGATGACAGTACCGATTCCCAGACCTGTGCCGAACGTGTAGCCGATGAGGTTGTGGTAACGCTTCGCGCTGCCGGCCTTCGCAAGCTTTTCATTGACCTCAGGGAGAGCTCCGCCGAGAGCCTCGCCATAGGCGTAAAGGTCGCCGTCATTATTGATATAAACCGGGATTCCAAAAGTGTCCTCAAGGAATGGTCCGAGAGCGACACCGTCACGGAAAGACGGGAAGTTAGGAAGATAACCGCCGATGATTCCGTCCGGGTAATCGGCCGGGCCAGGGAAGCAGAAGCTGATCGCGACAGGTTTCTCCTCTCCAAGTTCCTCTTCGATCTGACGGAATCCCTTGACCATAGTGCCGAGGCAGCGGTCAAGGTTGTCGGCGTTGGACGGAAGTGTGATTGGCTCACAGCAAAACTCACCACCCTTCATCGCGCCGAAGACCATATTGGTGCCGCCGGCGTCAAGGGTCATAACAACTCTGCTGTCATTTCTTATATCAGACATATTCTTGTGTTTTTAATTATTGCCGAACCTCCTTGAATATTCAAAAAATCAAGTCTTTTCGTTGCAAAGATAATCATTATCCGTCTTTCGGGCTCATCGTTTGCAGGGAAAATTTGTACCTTTGCACCAATCCTCTATTCTTCACCGCTTGTGGTGAAAGCAAGTACCTCCCCCGAGGGGAGGGATTTAGGGTAGGGGTAACGTGAATTAATGTGGGTGGGCAATCACCTTCGGACGTGAGATAAGGTAGTTTACAGCGGGTAGTTGCCTACTTGCGAGAATTGAAGTTATCTATGCAGAAAAGAAGAAATCGCCAAGGTGGCGAGAAGGGCGGCAGGAAGAGCCGCGACAAGAAATTCGGTTCCAGACAGAAGAGCAAAAGAGTGCTGGAGGAGGTGACCGGCAAGGTTCAGATGACAAGGGACGGCTATGTCTTCGTGATCATTGAGGGCGAGCCGGATAATGATGTGTTCGTCAAGGCGTCCAAGACTCGCGGCGCGTTGAACGGAGACATCGTAAGATGTGCGGTCACAAGTGAGAGAAAGGAAGCTTCATCCGATGCGGCCAAAGGCGGACGCAAGGACGCGGCCAGACGCCGTGAGGGAGAGATCATAGAGATTGTAGAGCGCAGCCACAAGCCGTTCGTCGGCGTGCTCCACATTGTCGGCCGGCAGGCTTGGGTGCTGATGCAGTCAAGGAATATGCCGTACGACATCAGCATAGATTTCAACACCCTGCCGGAAGGTGCCAAGAGAGGAATGAAGGTGGCGGCGCTGATAGACGGCTGGGACAAGGGTGAGCCGACCCCTAAGGGTCACATCGTGGATGTGCTCGGAATGCCGGGCGAGAACGACACCGAGATGCACGCCATCCTCGCTGAATATGCCCTGCCATACAGGTTCGAGCCGGAGGTCGAGAACGCGGCGGATCAGATTTCGGACCAGATCACAGAGAAAGATCTCAAGGGACGTCGGGATTTCCGTAACACTCTGACATTCACCATCGACCCTACGGACGCGAAAGACTTCGACGATGCTTTGTCATTCAAGAAACTGGACAACGGCAACTACGAGATCGGAGTCCACATCGCCGACGTGTCCTACTATGTGCTTCCGGGAACGATCGTGGACAAGGAGGCACAGGAGCGCGGCACGTCAGTCTATCTGGTTGACAGGACAGTCCCGATGCTTCCGGAGAAACTTTGCAATAAACTCTGCTCCCTACGCCCGCACGAGGAAAAGCTGACATTCTCGGTGGTTGTGGAGATGACGCCGCGCGGAAAAATCGAGAACCGTTGGTTCGGCCGCACGGCGATCTGTTCTGACTACCGTTTCGACTACGACGGAGCTCAGCAGATCATCGAGAGCGATGGTAAGGAGCCTGCGGATCCGGCCATCGGTCAGGATGTCAGGGAGGCCATCGTGACGCTCAACAAGCTGGCATTGACACTCCGCAAGCGTCGTTTCGCTTCAGGAGCCATCAGTTTCGAGCGTCCGGAGATGAAAGTCGAGGTGGATGCGACCGGAAAGCCGATCAGGGTTTACGAGAAAATCACCAAGGAGGCCAACTGGCTGATCGAGGAGTTCATGCTTCTTGCGAACCGTTCCGTGGCCGAGTTCATCGCCACTTCCGGCAGGATGGACGGCAAGGCAGACAAGAAGGCCAAGACCTTTGTCTACCGTGTACACGGCGAGCCTAACACGGAGAAGATCGCGAGCCTCGGCCAGTTCGTCAGCAACTTCGGCTTCAAGTTCGTAGTAACCTGCGTAATCGGCAGTGAAGGTCACCTCAAAAGTGTAGTCATCCACCAGTCTGACGCCCTTGAACACCTTGCTTGCCGAGGCAAAGGGCACACCTGAATGCGACGCCTTCCAGATGATAGCCCTACGCTCGATGGCAAAGGCGATCTACACCACCGACAACATCGGCCACTACGGCCTCGCGTTCAAGTTCTACACGCATTTCACTTCCCCTATCCGCCGCTATCCTGACACAATGGTACACAGGCTGTTGGCCCTCTACCTCGACAATGCCGAGAGTCAGAACAAGGACTATTACGAAGCCCAGTGCCAGCATGCTTCCGAGCGCGAGCAGATAGCGGCAAACGCCGAACGCGACAGCATCAAGTACAAGATGATCGAGTTCATGCAGGACAAGATAGGCAATGAATATGAAGGCTCGATCTCCGGCCTCACCGAATGGGGTATGTACGTGGAGATCAAGCCTACCATGATCGAAGGCATGGTCGCCCTGCGCGATGTGAAGTCCGACTTCTTCGAGTTCGACGAGCAGAACTACCTCATCCGTGGCCGCCGCACCGGCAAGGTCTTCCGACTGGGTGACGCGGTCAAGATCCGTGTGAAGGCCGCCAATCTGGAGCAGAGGCTTCTGGACTACGAACTGGTTGACACCACCACAGACAATGGCTCATCCAATGATGGTTCTGGCAACGGTTCCAACCATGGCTCCAGCCACCGTTCCGGCAATGGGGATACGCGCCACGTCCTGGATGGAGAGGGTCGTTCCAACCATGGCTCCAGCCACCGTTCCGGCAATGAGGATACGCGCCACGTCCTGGATGGAGAGGGTCGTTCTAACCATGACCCAAGCCACCGTTCCGGCAATGGGTCTGGCAAGGGTTCCGACAACGGTTCCGGTAGCGGTTCCGCTGACGGCAAAGGCAAGAAAAAGCCTTTCTACGCCTCCGTCGCCCACAACGATGACCAGCCTAAGCGCAAGTCATCCAAGGACAAAGGCCGTCCCCGCAAGAAGTTCGGCCCCAAACCTTCCCGAAACGAGAAGAAGAAAGCCAAATAATTCTTTGGTTTAGTACATAGCAATCTCAAAATGTGGCCGTCACGTGCGGCCACATTTTTTTGTCCAGTGTACGCCCTGTTGGCCGGATAAAATGTAGAAATCATACACTTTGTCCGGCCAAATCGCGATCACCGGACGAACAGCGCTAAGGAAGCAGGTGACGGTGAGAATCTTACAAAAGGCTTTCAGCCACATAACGAGTCTGTCGCGGCAAAAGCCAGATCGGGCTGTTCTTATTTCGGGTGCAGAAGAGGCTGCTTTGCACCCGATATGACTTTCTTATTGGTTTTGGGGTACGAAAAGCCGCTTCTCGCACCCGATACGGTAATTCGAGCTATTTCCCCGAACCTTGCCATTCAGCCCATAACATAAAAGGACGAGCCTATAACACAGAGAGTGACCGCATGGGAAATAATGTCATTGACAAACAAATCACCGCCAAGAGGCAATCCCACATAATCGCCTGAATATAAAGACTATAACATGTAAATAGTCAACGTATCTATAGTAATGTTGAAAAAATAAGTTGCGTCAATCGATAAAATTGAATCACCCTGAACATCTATATATTGCAAATTTAAAGTGATGCAGGTTATTTTTTACATTTCACATAATAGCCTCAAAAAAAGTGAAATTTTTATCTGACGATTGTAGTTGCCTTTCTTATCATTAATGGGGTTGTCTCTATCTTTTGCAATTGGCGGGAACGGTCAGGGCTGTCTGATGGCCATACAGTATAGATGGATGTCCCTTAGGAGGGGTTATCACATCAGGTAAGGAACGGTTGAGAGTGCCATAAGCGCTTACAGGGCCGATGACCGTTTCCGTCAATTGCAAACACCTGAGATGCGCACCGAATACACCTTTGCAGGCAAACACCTGAGATGCACCCTGAAAATACCCTTGCAGGCAAACACCTGAGATGCGCACCGAATACACCATTGCAGACAAACACCTGAGATGCGCCCTGAATACACCCTTGCAGGCAAACACCTGAGATGCGCCCTGAATACACCCTTGCAGACACTTGTGGTGGGGGGAGACTGTCTTAAAAGTAAAAGTACCCCCTCCGAGGATTGAGAATCCGTTGTCGCCCCTGTATAGGGGTACAGACTTTTCTACTCTCGCCGAGACTTTTCAGACAGTCTGGGGGGGGACCGAGGGAGTGTGCCTGCGTGGCGTTTAATTGCTTAGTAACCAATAAAATAAACATTCTCGTGGTTCGGTTTTGTCCACCACGAGAATGCTTTTATTGTTGATAACCAGTTGGTTATCTGCCACGGAAATTTACTCCGCGTAGAGCGAGATGATGTTTAGGATGACCTGAGAGGCCTTCTCGATGCTCTGGAGAGGAACGAACTCCATCTTGCCGTGGAAGTTCAGGCCGCCGGCGAAGATGTTCGGGCAAGGCAAGCCCTTGAAACTGAGGTTAGCCCCGTCGGTACCGCCACGGATCGGCTGGATCTTAGGCTTGATTCCGGCCATCTCCATAGCCTTCACGGCTTTCTCGACAACGTGATAGTGCGGCTCAACCTGCTCGCGCATATTGTAGTACTGATCCTTGATCACAGCCGTCGCCGTGCCCTCACCGTACTTTACATTGATGAAGTCCACGCACTTCTGCATAATAGCCTTCTTGCTCTCGAACTCCTTGCGGTCGTGGTCACGGATGATGTAGGTGATGTCAGCCTCCTCGACCGTTCCGTTGAACCCGACGATATGGAAGAACCCTTCGTACCCTTCGGTATATTCAGGTCTCTGCTGGACCGGCAGCAGTCCGTTCAGTTCAGTCGCGATCAGAATGGCGTTCTTCATCTTGCCCTTGGCGTAGCCAGGATGCACATTCCTTCCTTGAATATGTATCTTCGCCGAAGCCGCGTTGAAATTCTCGAACTCCAGCTCTCCGATCTCGCCGCCATCCATCGTGTAGGCATATTCAGCCCCGAACTTCTTGACATCGAACTTAACGACTCCGCGTCCGATCTCCTCGTCTGGCGTGAACCCGATCTTGATCTCACCGTGCTTGAACTCAGGATGCTCCACGATGTACTGCACCGCGTCCATAATCTCCGCCACACCGGCCTTGTCGTCCGCGCCAAGCAGCGTGGTTCCGTCCGTGGTGATCAGCGTCTGACCCACGTAGTGAAGCATCTCCGGGAACTCCGAAGGCTTCAGCGCCAGGCCCGGCACACCTTTTAAAGGAATATCCCCGCCGTCATATTCATTGATTATCTGAGGTTTGATGTCCGCGCCTGATGCGTCCGGAGCGGTGTCCACGTGGGCGATGAAGCCGATCGCCGGCACTTTCGCCTCGATGTTCGAAGGGATCGACCCCATCACGTAACCATATTCATCCAGAGTGGCTTCCACTCCGAGAGCCTGAAGCTCGTCGCGCAGCATCCGCAGCAGATTGAGCTCTTTTTCCGCCGAAGGCTGGCTCTCTGATTCCTCGTTCGACTGAGTGTCAACGCTGACGTACCTCAGGAACCTGTCCAAAACTTTTTCCATGTTGTTGTTATTTTCTGGTCGCCGAGCCTGTCGAAGCGACTTCCACAACGGCACTTCGGCAGGCTCAGTGGCCGTTTGTTTATTCCTTAGCCCTCAAAGAAGCGATCACCGTGTAGGCGATGATTCCGATGAACGGAATGATCGCTATGGCCTCGCCATACTGCGCGTTCCAATCCGCCATGAACCAATCCACGTTGAAGAACTTCAGCAGCGCGCTCACGACACCCATCAACGCGCCGCCGGCGATGAATCCCGAAGCGATCAGCGTACCCTTGTTCAGACGCGCCTCGTTCAGAGCCTTGTCCTTCGAGCGTGTGCTCACGTACCAGGAGATCGCGCCGCCGACCAGCAACGGCAGGTTAAGATCGATAGGAATGAACATTCCAAGCGCAAACGCCAATGCCGGTATCTTGAAGAAAGTCAGCACGATGGCCAGCACCGCCACGGTAAGCACGGTATCGCCGCAGGCAAAGCCCAGTGCCAG
>OJMO01002263.1_pt1 | contig 10775 bp, 9 predicted proteins | sample 1597241 | NCBI WGS metagenome assembly OJMO01 (sample SAMEA2452129, study PRJEB22498) | human gut metagenome | biome: human feces; feature: human gut; material: feces | place: Australia | collected 2012 | reverse complement strand
GCATATTCTCATAGAAAAACAAAGCATCAGCTGCCTCTTCGTGTCCATATTTAAAAGTTCCATTCTCTTCACACGGGTAATAAGCTCTCCCCGTAGCTAAACGTACCGGATAAAATTCGTCAAATGCAGGTGGGGTAGTTCCTGTATAATACTTTATGATTTCTCCGTCTTTTATTAAAGACGATTGTTCATCTTCACTTGGTGTGTTTGTTTTTCCCAAGTAGCAATTAACAGGAATATCCTTTATCTGAACCGATTTCAAATAAATAAAAACTCCTTCTTTCAATCCAGTGGCATCATAAGCAATGGTTACTTTGGAAGCTGCGCGGCGAATCCATGCGTGCAATTCCATATCTTTCTTATTTATAGCTACTCGTGAAGCTTCCGTATTGCGGTTAGCCCCCGCAGGTGCATTCTCTTTTGTTGTGAAGTAGCCAAACATCTGATGGTTTTTAGTAGCTCTTGTCACTTTTCCATCAGCAGTTTCTTCTGTCGCGAACCAGTTTTCTGCTTCCCATGTCAGATTAATCGATTTCAGTTTATCGACTGTTTGTATATTATCTTTTTCTAACTCAGCCAAGTTACCCATATTTGCTACCGCATACATATAATAATAGCCGTAAGGAACTTGAGCTAACTTGAAGGTAGCCCGTTTGGTTTTGGCTTCCGCCGTTTTGCCTCCTTCCGCATCTGTGTCTGCACGGTCAATATCATCAACATCGAATCTATCTGTAGTTTCCGTTGAAGCAGTACCTTTCGGAAGAAGATAGTACGATTTCACCAGATTTCCTTCCTCATCATACAGCAACACACAAAGATCATTGATGTCTTTGATTACATCTCCTGCCGTACGAGTGTTTACATCCAGAGCCGGCCGAAGAGGAAGAAACTCTACAGTAGCACTCACACTGACTTCTCCTTCCGGCATTCTTTCGCCTTCGTTGTTCAGCCAATCATCCGTACAGGCAGTCAAGACAAATATCAGCATACCTGTAAGACTATAAATAATGTTGCGTTTCATATTTTCCTGTATAAAGTTATTTAAGGAAATCTTTCCTTTCTTTTTTTATAACCCGAAATCGGGTTCTAGTGTGATTTCGGTATAAGGACGCACATCTACTATGCAATCCATTGCATGTTCATTAATTGTGATATTTACCACCACATGTGTATTTCGCGGCAACTGTGGCAGATTTGGCAAGTAACTTTTCAATTCAGTTCCGTTGACACCCAAAGTCAGCAGATAAGGATTTTCCTTATTGTTGTCATCACTATGCTTCCCCTCCAACAGGTAAATCGGTTGCTCATTGGTTTTCGTATTTTCATCTCCCGGAAGCAGTTGCCCTTTAAACAACGATGACGCATCGTATGTATAATACCCTTTCAAAGTAGGAACATCGAAACTATTTATGTCCCAGAACTTTGTTCCCTCCGTCGTTTCTCTCTCTATATATGTAGCATTGTGTGGCAAGTAATACTCCCTTTCTGCCATTTTATCAATAGTCAGTTTCGTGATTTCTATGGACCGACTGCTTTTATTCGTTATATTGAAAGTAAATTTAACAGCCGCTCTCATTATGGAAAGCTCACGTTCACAATCCTCGGCAGGCACATCTACCATATAAAGTCCACTCATCGGCAACGGACCGTCGATTCGCTCCATATTACTGCCTAACCGAATGGTCAGACTGGATATATAATCCGTAAAGAATAAGCTTCCGGGCTGAATTTTCTCAAAATCACACTCTACCAATTTACGTTTCGGAAAAAATCCCGTTGTCTTTATTTCCGTAGCTTCATTTGCAAACAAATAAATTCGTTTCTTTTCGTTTCCGATAACTTTCATCGGCTCGCTATAACAATCGGTAGATGCAACCTCCAAATTGTAAATCCGGTTATGTTCCACTATATTATCATTGTTACGTACGACAATAATACGCAACGTTTTCATCTTTTCATTATCATTTACTGGAGCCTCTGGATAGATGTCACTGGCCCGTGTACCCGATTGCGATATGTCAGACAGGGCAACACTGATATTAAGATTCACTAACGGCACTTCCCTGTCAAACATTTCACTATCTGCATCATGAGCACACCCCCGAAAAAGGAGAGAAATAGCCCATGGTATAATGATATATGCGATTTTCTTCATTGTCTTATATCGTTGATTCTGACAGTCCAATCGTTTATCTTAATATAAGTTTTAATCCATTCAAGATTCGGGCTTAAGAAGAATATCATTGACCATTCACTTTCACGATCAAGGAACTCCTGCGAATCCATGCTTGCATACAGATCACTCTTAAGCATAAGCAAATAGTTAATAAGTGGAATATTGATAATTTCCACACCATCTGCTTTGCGACGCACCGTCAGCTTAGGCGAGTACCAATCACGCACCATCAACCGTGAAGTAGATAGTTCGGCATAAGCTACCACCACTTCTCTTCCCTCATCAGTGAATCCTGCCGAAGCTTGCCCTTGTGCCCATGGAGTGTATGTCACCATACCATTCTCAAGCAAATTATTATCGTAACTGAACAGTATATTATCATCGGTAATTTCAAATTCAAATTTCTTATCATCTACCGGCTCACCATTCATTTGTTGCAACACAACACGAATATTATTGGTGTTCTTCATCATCTCAACAGTGCCTTCACTGTAAAGGTCGGCAGTAGCGAGAGTAAGTTCACCCCAATACAAACCGTGCAAGTTCTTTCGTCTGGGATTTGTCAAGCATTCCGAATCTAGTTCCACTTGCAAATCGGTATATCCAGTTCCTTCTCCGGGGGTATACTTCATAAGGAAAGAGCTCTTATTACAAGCCAGACCACCATAAGCTACGAAATGATAATTTCCTTGTTTGAGGTCCAGCTTCATGCGATAGTTCTCGTCCTGCAACTCCGTACCCGTCACTATGCGAGTATCCACATAATTGCCATTTTCATCATAGACCAGCAATGTCAGACAATCCACCTTCTTAGCAAATGCATTGGCATATTCCATATTGTAGTCGTAAATGAAGCGTAGTGACACGCCATGCGGACATGGAGCAAGATCTTCATAGATACGCTCACACGATGAAAAGGCAAAATTTATCAGTACGATGCCAAGCACCGTACTGATAAACCCTGAAATTATATTTCGTTTTTTATTATGCATCTTTGGTTTCTTAGAAATCGATATTATTGACACGAACTACCCAAGGCAATACATCTACCGAAACTGTCAGATAAATATCACCTCGCTCATCGGGAGTATCAGGACCTGGGTTATCAGGGTCATTATCTGAAATACGTGGATGCCCAAGACGGGAAATGTTAGTTACAGCAAGTTTATAAACATTGTTGCGAACTACAGCGAACTCCATCGGAGCCATTTCACCTTCCACGTCATTGTGGCGATTCCAATAATAATAGTAGCAATAATAGCCCCAACCACCGTCTTTGTCCTCGCTTGACTGATAGATGGTTATGCCGGCATCAGTAGCTGCTTGTCTGAAATCACTGAGATAAGAACCTTCAAGTGTTTTATCGTTTCTGTCCCAAGTGTTCCATTTTGAATTAGCACTACTTTCATCTTGAGGGCTAGCATCCCCTTCCTCACCTGTACCACCGGTACCATATACAGCCACATAAAGCGGATGAGAACGACTCCATGTTTTGGTCTCTTCGTTGTATGCAACAGCTTTCACTGCTTTTCGCACATTTGGCCAACTTACATACAAATTGCCGCCGAACATATAAATAATCGGATCTTTATAAGAATCCTTCATTAAACCAGAAGCAGTGTAATTAATAACTTCTGCCAAGTGCCTGGTATCTTCGTCAGTGCTAGCGGCAGCAGCTTCAGTAGCTACCATTTTTCCTTTGAAAACAATACCGGTTGTTATACCGTTTACCTGCCTGTCAACCGGTCCCGGAATTGTATTTTCAGTTACATACCGCCATATACGATAGTCACCATATTTGTTACCAGTATTCCAGCTATTATCTGTATCTTCTTCACCCCCAAGAACCGTAGATAATAGATGCGTGTTCCATTGATCTTGCTTTGTATTGTCTATTGAGCCGTCAGGTTGAAAGAGAGGGTAATTAAAATACTCACTTAATTTCGTAGTCTCAATGCCTTGATTCTTCTCGGTTGCCCACACATCCACGACATAATTACCATTAAGATGAGTTTCCCCACCTCCCACAGCGGTAAACCAGGGCTTTTCCGGGCTGCAAAGACTAGCTTGTGCCGGAAGTCCATTATCAGATACACGACGCAAATAATAAAAACTATTATTCATATTCACCAAAGCCATTTTACCTAATTCAACGTTTACAATGTAAGCCCCAGGTGTTCCGTCCGGCGCAATATCTTGTACAACCGGATAAGTGTTGCCTTTCTGAGGACGTATATTTTCAGGCAAACTGCGACTACCATCTCTAAAATCGAAACGTGCCATTGCGCGTTCTACTTTCACTGCACCACCTACACTGTTGTCTACTTGTGACAAGCTTCCCGCATTGTTTATTCCGGAAAGATTAAACGGAGTGGCTTCATTATATAACAACCAGTCATTCATCGTATTAGGGAGCAAGCGCTTAGCTATGGAATAGTTGGACATCAGAAAGCTGCCACCTTCATTCTTGCTCCATATCTTTCCTAATTCCTCATCGTCACCCTTGCAAATTGCATTATACCATGTCGTATTCTTATATTCAGTTTTACTAATAAGTTCTACCAATTCATCTGTCGGGTTACAAAATATAAATACATTCACTTCCTTTTTATCAGTTGGTGTTTCTGTATCATTATAGAACTGAGACAATTGCGTTTTAGTTATTTCGGAAGTCCCAATATAAGCCTGTTTATTTGCGGATTGTTTCATCTTGTCCGACATGTCACCAAAAGCAATGAATGCATTATCCGTGCTGCGGGCAAGTACCACATACATTCTTTTCACATTGTTCTCATAATCTTTACCGATTTCGACACCAACATTGCTGCCACCACCTTCAACCGTATTACTACGCGAACCAGGCACAGACGGCATAGTTACCTGTACTGTCATGTATGCCTTATCTCCCTCATAAACAGTAGGGTCAAATTCTGTTTCACCTAGTTTATCCTCAGCACAACCTGCTGTGAGAACTACGGCAAAAAGGCATAAAAAATACTTGCTAATTCTTTTCATAATCTGCAACTTTGAATGAATTAATAATTTCTATGTTTTTATATTTAGATCCTGTTAATGTTTTATCTCTTCTATTTGCTTTAACATCTCCTCTGCATCAGCCAGCCCCCTATGTGCAGCTTCAGTAAACATTTTCTCTGCCATATCAAACTCCTTCTTCAAGGCAGCGTATGTCCCCCGACCATAAACAGCCTGCGGTGAGTTTCCAGCTTTCTTCAGATAATATTCCGCATTCTTCATATCCCCCCTAGCCATTGCGGCATTTGCAGCATTCAGATTAGCCACTTCATCATCAGGGAACATACGTACAGCGACTTCGAATGTTTCATTATATTCTTCACTCCCCAGTTTCATATCCTGTGCGGCAAGATACATCTCATTCAAACTTAACTTCTGTGGCTGTGTTTTAATCAGACGCTTGATTTCGTTGATATCAGTATAGGTACGCACTTCATATTTGACTGCATAGTCTGAATGACGAAGCCCCGGATAAACCTCTTTCAGTAAGAATGCATAATCTTTTGGAAAGGCAGTCTTGATGCTACGTTCTTTTGCATCCGGTTCCTGGTTACTGCGGATTAATGCCAGAATACCTGCTTTGTTTTCGAGATACGAGTTTTCCACATAACGTTCGAGTCCTGCCCAATCTTCCGGCTCGTTATCGGTAATGAATAGTGAATCGGCAAAATCGTACTGTTTGCGTACATACTCTTTCAATGTTTTCGTTCGTCCCATCGCCAGACGTTCATTATTCGAATAGGGACTTTCAGGCGAAGCATATCCTTTGATGCTGACAGAGATAATCCGTGTATCCACATCATTCTTCACCGCATCAATAGTATTAAGTATCTTTTGTAATTCAGCCGGATTACGACGATAATTCTCATGGATTTCTGTTCGGTTCACAGGAAAGTCAATATAAGCCGAACCTTCCAATACATTAATTTTTGGTTCTGCTTTCGGACGAATGTATACATAGGCAGGCACAAATTCTTTCGGCTCCAACTGAAGCACCAACAGAGGCTCGTTGCCATCAACAAGTGCCTCGCCGCAACAACCGCATGTTTCATTGCCCGTACTGAGCGTGGCACGTTTCATCCAATCGGCATAAGGTACCACTGTACGATATTTGACCACAGATACTTTGCTTTTTTGATAAAGCATCATATCATCCGTACACAAGCCATTGCGCAGATGATGATAATAGCGGTTGCGACCAGCTATCATCACCGAAGGTAAGTTCAGTTCATTACCTTCTCCTGACAGTCTAGGCGTAAGAATCACTTCACGGTTACTTTTTACACTCAATGCCGAAACATCAATATCCATTGATACGAACAATTTATCTTCCGAACGAGACACGGCAAGGTCAGATACTGTCACATTACCGCCCATTATTGTTTGAGCCTTTGCTCCTATCATCAAGAGTAGGAATAGCAAACTACTACAAAGTATTTTTGTTGTTCTATTCATATCCGTAATTTGTGTGATTTAAAAAGTATATATGAGATTGACTGCCGCTTTTGTGGGCCCAACATAATTATGCGATTTTCCATCGGCTATTTTTGTACCGCATTGGGCACAGGGATAACTGTCGTAGCGAGTATAAATCCAGCCCAAACCTAACTCCGCTTCCAAATTCCAACGTTTGTTCAATATCCTCACAGTTGAAATGGATAAGCACTCCATGCGTGGAAGGAAGAAAGTCGAAATTTGAAGCATAAGAGATAGCACCGACGGTTTCACCTTCTTCCGTGAAACAAGCCATTTTCTCTGTTTCACATTCAAAAGTCGGAAGTTGCACACCCAACACAGTTTCGTAAAAATCGACAGCCCGACGGAAATCGGTAGCAGGAATCTCAAAAAATGCAATTAATTTTTTCATCTCGTTTCTTTTTTATGGTTACTACTAAGCCTTTGCAAAGACATTGCAAAAGTAGGGTAACACGAGGAAGCCCGATAGGAAAAAAGAGACATCTTTAGAGTTCAGAGAAATAATCGGAATAAGGGGCGCATACAGAAAGATACTCCGCAGGGGTATAACCGGAAAAGAGTTTGAATTCCTTTATCATGTGAGACTGATCGGAAAAGCCACATTCATAAGCCACTTGTACAAAAGGAATCGTAGCATCCTGTTGCAGCATGGATAACGCCCGTTGCATACGGATAATACGAATAAATTCCTTGGGAGTAGTGCCAACATAATCGGCAAAGATACGCCCAAACTGCTTACTGCTCAAACAGGCTGTTTCCGACAAATGAGAAATATTGATTTGCGGCCGGAGGTTTATTTCATGAAAGACAGCAGACATCCGCTTGAGATTATACTCGGGAAGAGTGTATAAACGACGAAGAAAAAACTGCTCTATCAACCGAATACAAACTGCATTATCAGAAGTATCCGTGACCTGTTTCACTAAATCCGACAGTTCTACATCTTCCATCGCATCGATATCTACAGTCTGCCCACGGAACAAATGACTGGGTATATGAAACAATGCTTTTACCGCATAAGGTTGAAAAACAACAGTAATCATCTCTATCCTGCCTGTAGACATCACATCCGAGAAACCGACCGATTGTCCGGAAATAAAGGATTGGGGTTGCAGCTCCGACTCGCCCAACAAAAGAAGTTGTTTCCCTTTATGGAATACCAGTTGCATGCAGCCAATAGGCAGAGTCCGTTCGGAGACAGGAGCTATTGAGTCGTCTTGCAATATCCAGTAATGCCGTATATAGGGAGCCAGTGCAAAACAGGGTTTTATCAGTTGAAATGATTGCATATAACAAAGATATTATTTCTTAATCCAAATGCAAAAGTAAAACTCCTGTTTAAAAGGGGATAGTAAAAAAAGGACTTCTTTACTTAATTAAAAAAGCATCCCCTGCTTGAAGAAGCATGATTGCAACTCATTCAAACAGAGGAAGAATTCTTTAGATAACGGAAAGTCCATATTCGTAGGCTTCCGACATCGCATTGTAATCTGCATCGGAATATGCGCCTTTATCTCTTGCTTTCTGCATATCTTTCATAAACGATTCCACAGAAGACAGGAAGCTATAATAATTCTTTTGCTCTTCATCATAGCCTGTGACAGCAGGAAGTTTCTTTGCAGCTTCGAGTTCTTTCTTCAATTCTGCCATCTTCACATCAATGCGAGCACCCTCCAGTACATGTTTGCGGGAATAAAGATTCATTATGCTTTGCACAGTGCCGGACATCTTACGCATAGCCATGATTTGATCTTTCAACGGTTCATCGGCAAGCAGTTCTTTTTCAGCTTGTTCTGTCAGAGGGCTTAGAATATCAAAGATCACTTGTTTATATTCCGACATTTCTACACTAAGCCGATAGTTCTCGTCGAGGAGCTTGCCGATCTTTGCAGTCTCTTTTTCCTGCTTGTAAGAGAGGAATTTATTAAAATTATCATAGAATTGCGTCCTTGCACTGAAAAGTCCTCGATAACTCTGCTTCAGATTCTGACGGACTTCTATATTAAAATAATCTCCCGGATCCATCAATTCCGCTGTATCTCTGGCAGATACTTCAGGTGGTGCAATCGGAGATACTTCAGGAACTTTTCCTGTCTGTTCCATATATCCCAAGACCGCATTTACGTCTTTTGCATTAGCTACATGCCTCAACACGATGAGCGATGTATGATAATAGTTTATCACTTTACTGGCATTATCCAATTCCTCCGGAGTGACGGAGGACGCAGCCTGTTTCTTGTTTCCTCCCGAACAGGAAACCAATAAGAAAGCACCTATCAGTGCTCCAAACAATAAGATATTCTTCTTCATAATAATGGTTAGTTTATTGAGTCTTTCGTACTATAACAATAAAAATCGTTTTTTGTTATAGACAAACAATGCATATTCGAAAAGTGTTCTCTATATGATATTAACTTAAAAATAAAACAAATATGGAACAATCATTTCAAAAAGGAGTTGTGCTCCATTTGGCTTCTCTCATTGAATATACTGAAGGAGGCGTTATCAGCAAACAGTTAATCAAAAGTCCGGCAGGAAATATCACTTTATTTTCTTTTGATAAAGGAGAAGGGTTAAGCGAACATCGTGCCCCGTTTGATGCGCTCGTGCAGGTATTGGAAGGGGTAGTGAATATTACTGTAAACGGAACTCTGTTCACCGTAAAAGCAGGAGAAAGTATCGTATTTCCGGCGAATGCGCCGCATGCCCTTACAGCAGTGGAGAGATTTAAGATGCTGTTGACTATGATTAAGGAATAAACAATCATAGTGTATAAAAACAAAAAATGGCTACTCATCACGAGCAACCAATCTTTTGTTAACCTTAAATCTAATACTTATGAAAAAAACACTGTACAAAGGTACCATATTTCAGGTAAATAGCAAATTTTAGAGCCTAAACAGCCCATATTATAACAGGGTTTAATACTCTGGGAAGCGCATTAACATTTCAGACTTCACACGTTAACATTTAACATATTCATTCACACAAGTTACTTCTTGGGTAAGTAAGAATACAAAAAAGAGGGAATCATTGAAACAACATCGTCTTTTTTTTTGTAACTTTGAACTATGATAATCAGTGCCAGCCGCCGGACAGATATTCCGGCATTCTATTCCCAGTGGTTTTTCAACCGGATTAAAGAAGGATATGTATTAGTGCCCAATCCATATCATCCGAAAATGATTAGCAAGATCTCTCTATCTCCTGCTGTAGTAGATTGCTTTGTTTTCTGGACCAAGAACCCGGCACCTATGCTCAACCAACTGGAGAAATTGCAGGATTACAACTATTACTTCCAATTTACACTTAACCCCTACGGAGAAAAGCTGGAAAATCATTTGCCCTCCATCAATAAACGAATGGATACCTTTAAAAAGCTGGCTGATAAAATCGGCAGGGAAAGGGTGATCTGGAGATATGATCCGATACTGACAAACGAGGAATACAATGTTTCTTTCCACCAGGAAGCATTTGCCCGGATTGCCGACGAACTCAAAGACCACACTGCCAAATGTATGCTGGGATTCATAGATCATTACCAGCATATCCGGAACTCTGTACGGTTATTCAACATCCATCCGCTGACTCAAGAGGAAATAGAAGAAATGGCTGTCTCCTTTAAAAAAACAATCGACGTTTATCCCGACATACAGCTGGATACTTGTACTGTAAAAGTGGATTTAAGACATTTAGGTATTCCGAGCGGCCTGTGTATTGATAAGGATCTGATAGAAAAGATCATCGGTTATCCTATCCTCGCCCAAAAGGATAAAAACCAGCGTAATATCTGCAACTGTATCGAAAGTATTGATATCGGGACTTATGAAAGTTGTCTGAACGGATGTGTTTATTGCTATGCCATCAAAGGTAATTATAATACAGCAGCATATAATATGAAGAAACATGATAAAAACTCGCCGTTGCTCATCGGTCATTTATCCGAAGATGATATAGTAAAGGAACGGGAGATGAAGAGTCTGCGAGATAACCAATATTCGTTGTTTTAATCTTCCTGATCCGCATCTGACTTACAGGCATAAAAAAAGGCTATCTATCCCAGACAGCCAATCTTTTGTTAACCTTAAAT
>OJMO01002262.1_pt1 | contig 10775 bp, 8 predicted proteins | sample 1597241 | NCBI WGS metagenome assembly OJMO01 (sample SAMEA2452129, study PRJEB22498) | human gut metagenome | biome: human feces; feature: human gut; material: feces | place: Australia | collected 2012 | reverse complement strand
ATTAATGAATATGTTTGCTACCTATCGGAAAGCTAAAGTCCTCAACACAAAAGGAGCAAAGTTCATCGGTTTACATTTAGAAGGACCTTACTTCTCCCCCAAACAAAGCGGAGCACAAGATCCTATATACTTGAAGAAGCCACAACCGGAAGAATATAACGCTATTCTAGAATCTTCGGAAGATATTATACGCTGGAGTGTCGCTCCTGAATTGGAGGGAGCTATTAAAATGGGACATGTTTTACAAGAGCACCACATACTTCCTTCTATTGCCCATACCGATGCGATCTATGAAGAAGTAACACAAGCATATAAAGCCGGTTATACGCATATAACCCATTTATATTCAGCGATGTCATCTGTCACACGCAGAAATGCCTTTCGCTATGCAGGAGTAGTAGAAGCTGCATACCTAATTGATGATATGACAGTGGAAATCATAGCCGACGGTATCCATCTCCCTAAACCATTACTGCAATTTGTTTACAAATTTAAAGGAGCTGACAAGATAGCTCTCTGTACTGACGCCATGCGGGGAGCAGGTATGCCTGACGGAGAATCCATATTAGGAAGTCTGGCTAACGGACAAAAAGTAATCATCGAAGACGGAGTAGCCAAAATGCCTGACCGTTCCGCATTTGCAGGAAGTGTAGCCACCACTAACCGTCTGGTCAGAACAATGGTACAACTGGCCGACGTCAGTCTCATCAATGCCATTCGTATGATGACACTTACTCCTGCCCGTATCCTCCATATCGACAAGTCAAAAGGTTCACTGGAGGCCGGGAAAGATGCGGACATCGTTATTTTCGACAATCAAATTAATATCATTCACACAATATCAGAAGGCCATGTTATCTATAGTAAATGAAACTGAAACTAAAGTATTTCAACAAAATCAATTAACTGTCAAAATCTACCCAACCGTCCAGCAAATGGGAAAAGCCGCCGCTCAAGAAGTAGCTGACAGAATATGCAATTTATTGGAAGGAAAAGCTGAAATCAATATGATATTTGCCGCAGCTCCTTCACAAGAAGAATTTCTACATCACTTGATCAGCGATCAGCGAATTAGCTGGAACAGAATCAATGCTTTTCACATGGACGAATATATTGGAGTGCTGCCTGATGCGCCGCAAAGTTTCGGAAACTTCCTCCGAATACGTATTTTTGATAAGGTACCTTTCAAGAATGTCTATTATTTAAACGGGCATGCTACTGATCTGGAAGAGGAATGTACACGATACACAAGTTTATTGTCACAATTCCCCACTGATATTGTCTGCTTAGGAATCGGTGAAAACGGACACATTGCTTTCAACGACCCTGATGTTGCCAATTTCAACGATCACAAACTAGTAAAGATAGTAAAACTTGATCATGTGTGCCGCCAGCAACAAGTCAATGAAAAATGTTTTGAGACACTTGAACAGGTGCCTACGGAAGCTTTAACTCTTACTATACCGGCATTATTAAAAGCCAAATGGATGTTTTGCATCGTGCCTTTCAAGAATAAGTCTCAAGCTGTCTATCGCACAATCCATGGAGATATTTCTGAAAAATGTCCGGCCAGTATATTGCGGAGAAAAGAAAAATCTTCGTTATATTTGGACACAGAAAGTGCACAGTTACTCAATTTATAACTTCTAATATTTTAATTGAAAAGAATTATGAAAAACAAACTATGTCTACTTCTTATTTTATCAAGTTTCGTTTTGAATATTCATGCACAAAAATCTATACGAATAGGAATTATCGGTCTAGATACTTCCCATTCTGTAGCCTTTACAGATTTAATTAATGGAGATAAAGACAATGCTTTTGCCAAAGGCTTTAGAATCGTTGCGGCCTATCCGTATGGTTCAAAAACTATTGAATCCAGTGCTAAGCGTATTCCGGGTTATATTAAGAAAGTAGAACAACAAGGAGTAGAGATTGTGTCTTCAATCAGCGAGTTATTGGATAAAGTAGATTGTGTACTTTTAGAAACAAATGATGGCAGGCTTCATCTCGAACAAGCTATCGAAGTCTTCAAATCAGGAAAAATCTGCTATATTGATAAACCGATCGGTTCAACATTAGGCGAAGCCATTGCTATCTTCGAGATGGCAGAAAAATATAAGGTCCCTATTTTTTCTTCTTCAGCATTAAGATATTCTCCACAAAATCAAAAATTAAGAAACGGAGAATTTGGAGATATTATAGGAGCCGACTGCTACTCTCCGCATAAAGTGGAACCTACACATCCGGATTTCGGTTTTTACGGAATACATGGAATAGAGACTCTATATACGATTATGGGAACCGGCTGTGAATCAGTTAACCGAATGTCTTCAGAAAATGCAGATATTGTGGTCGGACGTTGGAAAGATGGACGGATCGGAACTTTCAGAGGAATAAAAAAAGGACCTGCCATTTATGGAGGAACAGCGTTCGGCACCAAAAAGGCTATTGAAGTAGGAGGTTATCAAGGATATAAAGTACTTCTTGAACAAATTTTGATTTTTTTCCAAACAGGAATCTCTCCTATCTCCAGAGAAGAAACAATTGAAATATTCACTTTCATGAAAGCATCCAATATGAGTAAAGAAGAGAATGGAAGAATTGTCACATTGGAAGAAGCTTACCAAAAAGGATGGAAAGACGCCCGGAAATTAATCAAAATCTATAATAAATAAGAAAATGAAATTTATATATAAAGGAATCGGGCTTATATCAATCTTATTTATAGTTGCTTCATGTTCTTTCTCCAAGAAACAGACTATGAATAAGGCGGAAGCCAATGATTCATGTAAAATAGAAGTAGTCGTTCTTGATCCAGGACATTTCCATGCCAGTCTGCTTCAGAAAGATGCATTAGCTGTTATTAATGATACCATCCGGATATACGCTCCCGAAGGAATAGGCGTCAATCAATATCTGGAAAGTATTGACTCTTACAACCATCGAACAGAGTCTCCCACCACGTGGAAGAAACAGGTATATACAGGCGAAGATTATCTCCAGAAAATGCTTTCAGATCATAAAGGTGATGTCGTAATTCTGGCTGGAAATAATCAGAAGAAGACACGATATATTATAGAATCTATCAAAGCCGGATATAATGTTCTTGCAGATAAGCCACTGGCTATTAACTCACAGGACTTCCAATTATTGACAGAGGCTTATCAGCTAGCACAACAAAAGGGGCTCCTTTTATATGATTTGATGACGGAGCGATATGATATTCTCAACATCATAGAAAAAGAGCTCTTACATCAAACAGAATTATTTGGAGAATTACAAAAAGGCTCACCGGACAACCCTTCTGTAATAATGGAAAGCGTACATCATTTCTTTAAAAAGGTTTCCGGAAAACCGCTGGTCCGTCCTGCATGGTACTATGATATAGCACAACAAGGAGAAGGAATTGCAGATGTAACAACACATTTGATAGATCTTATCAACTGGCAATGTTTTCCAGATGAAGCAATTCATTATCAATCGGATGTCAAAGTACTTTCGGCCAAACACTGGCCAACCCCGATCACATTGGCAGAGTTCAGCCAATCAACGCAAACAGACTCTTTCCCTATTTATCTGAAACAATACATAAAAAATGATGTATTGAAAGTTATGGCAAACGGAAGTCTCAACTACACCGTCAAAGGAATTTGTATGGGAATGAAAGTCACATGGAATTATATGCCACCAGTTCATGGAGGAGATACGTTTACTTCTATCAAAAAAGGTAGCAAAGCAACTTTAAAAATCGTTCAAAATGAGAAGAACGGTTTTGTGAAAGAATTGTATATTCAGAAAAAGCCAAACATTGACAGCCATACTTTTGAGACTCAATTGCAAAAGACGATAGAACAACTTCAAGAAAGCTATCCGTTCTTATCCGTCAAAAATAAAAGTAACGGGATTTATCTTATTGATATACCACAGGAATACAGACTAGGACATGAAGAGCACTTCAGTAAAGTAGCAAAAGCTTTCCTGCATTATATACGTAACAAAAACATCCCGGAATGGGAAAACGCAAATACATTAACCAAATATTACATTACTACAACTGCTGTAGAAATGGCAAAGAAAGAAAATAAATAAGACAATAGGTGTTAGAGACAGGATGTAAATATTATAAAGATGAAGCCATGTTTCATGGCTTCATTCCTCATATCATGGGGACACGATTCGATATCTTGCTTATTCATTCTGATGCAGAACGTTTAAACGGACTTTGGTGCCATATCATCAACGAGCTGGAACGTTTGGATAAGATCTTGAACCGTTTTGATCCCCACAGTGAGGTCTCCGGAATTAATAAACATGCTTTGCTAAGTTATATTCAAATTAGCAAAGAACTGGAGGAAATATTGCAACTTTGCCAATATTATTATGAAAACACCTTTCATCTATTTGACATTACATTAAAAGATTTCTCCAAAATACAAATTCACGACCATCAACGCATTTCCTTTATGTCTCCTGATATTTCACTCGATTTCGGAGGCTTTGCCAAAGGGTATGCTTTGAAGAAAATCAAAAGACTCATAGAGCAAAAGGATGTCAATCATGCGTTTGTCAATTTCGGCAATAGCTCAATTCTGGGCATGGGACACCACCCGTATGGAGACAGTTGGAAAGTGAGTTTTCTGAATCCTTATAATCAGTCTCTTTTAAATGAATTCGATCTTGAAAATACAACATTATCCACCTCCGGTAATACGATACATTATACCGGACACATTATGAATCCGCTTACGGGTCTATTTAATGAACAACGAAAAGCAAGCTCTATCATATCAGCAGATCCGTTAGAAGCTGAAATTCTAAGTACCGTATGGATGATTGCGAATAAAGAAGAGCAACTATTACTCACAGAGAATTTTAAAAATATACAAGCAACCATATATGACTTATAATATGAAAGAACATAAAGAAAAAGGAGTTGACTTAGGACTCAGACAATTTATAAAAAGTCTGGGATATGTTGCCGGAGGAACCGCTTTATTAGCGACCACTCCCTGGCTTACTTCCTGTACCCCTGAAAAGCTAAAAGAGATCAAGCATGAAAAAGCACGAATCGCTTTAATTGGCACAGGTTCCAGAGGGCAATACCACATCCATAACCTCAAGGAAATACCTCATGCACAAATTGTAGCCGTGTGTGACAATTATGCTCCCAATCTTCAGCAAGCATTGGAGCTTTGCCCGGATGCCAAATCCTATACAGATTACCGTAAGTTGCTGGAATCGAAAGACATCGATGGAGTCATCATATCCACACCACTAAACTGGCACGCACCTATTGTGTTGGACGCATTAGCTGCCGGCAAACATGTCTTCTGTGAAAAAGCAATGGCACGCACCCTTGACGAGTGCAAGGCTATCTATGACACTTACAACCAGTCTGAAAAAGTACTCTACTTTTGTATGCAACGAATGTACGACGAGAAGTATATCAAAGGGATGCAAATGATTCATTCCGGATTGATCGGAGATGTGGTAGGAATGCGCTGTCATTGGTTCAGAAATGCAGACTGGCGTCGTCCTGCTCCTTCACCGGAATTGGAGCGCAAAATCAATTGGAGATTATATAAAGACAGTTCGGGCGGACTAATGACTGAACTAGCTTGCCATCAATTGGAAGTATGTAACTGGGCCGCAAAAAGAATGCCGGTAAGTATCATGGGAATGGGTGATATTGTTTACTGGAAAGACGGTCGTGAAGTATACGATAGTGTAAATGTGACTTATCGATATTCCGACGGAACCAAGATTGCATATGAATCATTAATCGCCAACAAGTTCAACGGAATGGAAGACCAAATTCTGGGAAGTAAAGGTACGATGGATATGGCTAAAGGTATTTATTACCTGGAAGAAGACCATTCTACTTCGGGCATCCGCCAACTGATTGACCAGGTAAAAGACAAAGCTTTTGCCGCTATACCAACAGCGGGACCTAGTTGGCGACCGGAAACAAAAATGGAATACACTCCACATTTTATCATTGACGGAGATATTCACGTTAACAGTGGTTTAAGTATGATCGGAGCAGATAAAGACGGATCGGATATCATTCTATCCTCTTTCTGCCAATCTTGTATCACTGGAGAGAAAGCACAGAATGTAGTAGAAGAGGCTTATTGTTCTACGGTCCTTTGCTTACTTGGGAATCAAGCAATGGATGAACAACGCCATATCCTCTTCCCCAACGAATATAAAATACCCTATATGAAATTCTAAGCCATGAAAGATATTATTATCACATCAAAAAAGCTGAAACAAGAAAGGAATATCTATCTTCTAAGTTTCCTGCTTGCATTTATCATCAATGTAATTGCAATCATTATCTATTCCCGCCCATGGATTGAAATAATATCCCAAATCGGGTATGTCATCGTGATTAGTTTTTTCATCTATCTTATATTATGGATTCCCCGAGGAATCCTGATATTCTTGAGTCACCTTTTCCGAAGAAAAAAATAAGAGATTTACGTTTTTTGAAGGAGAATTGACGGAAAAGCTCATTCACATATTCTAATAACAACCTAATTTTGGAGAAAAATAGATACTATGACAACAAGAAGAGATTTTATCAAAAAAACAGTAGCAGGTACAGCTGCACTCTCATTAGGAAGCATACTTCCAGGATTCGGTTCAAGCCGTTATCAAGATATTCTGGGAGCTAACGAAAAAATACGTATCGGAGTCATTGGAGTGAATTCGAGAGGTAAGGCCCTGGCGCAAGGATTTGCCAAACTTCCAGATTGTGAAGTTACTTACATTTGTGATGTAGACTCAAGAGCATTAGAAAAATGTCAGGCTGCTATCCACAAAATTACCGGACGTACTCCCAAAGGAGAAAAAGACATTCGTAAGATGTTAGAGTCGAACGATTTTGAAGCAGTGGTGATTGCTACCCCTGACCATTGGCATGCCAAAGCAGCCATTATGGCTATGCAGGCCGGAAAGCATGTTTATCTGGAAAAACCGACCAGTCATAATCCGGCAGAAAATGAAATGTTGGTTCGAGCCGCTTTGAAATATAACCGGATTGTTCAAGTGGGTAACCAACGCCGTTCCTTTCCCAATGTAATTAAAGCTATGGAAGAAATAAAATCCGGTTCTATCGGAAAAGTGAGATATGCCAAATCTTGGTATGTCAATAATCGCCCTTCCATTGGAACAGGGAAAGTTGTTCCTGTACCTGATTATCTGGATTGGGATTTATGGCAAGGTCCTGCCCCACGTGTTGCTGATTTCAAAGATAATTTCATCCATTATAACTGGCATTGGTTCTGGAATTGGGGAACAGGTGAAGCGCTCAACAATGGAACTCACTTTGTTGATATACTCCGCTGGGGATTGGGTGTAGATTATCCTACAAAGGTTGATTCTATCGGAGGTCGGTATCGTTTTCAGGACGACTGGCAAACTCCTGACACACAACTTATCACCTTCCAATTTGGTGACGAAGCATCTTTTTCATGGGAAGGACGTAGTTGTAATACGATGCCGGTAGACGGATATGGAGTAGGAACTGCATTTTATGGAGAAACCGGAACTCTCTTCATTGGCGGTGGCAATGAATATAAAATTGCAGATTTAAAAGGTAAAACGATTAAAGAGGTAAAAAGTGATTTAAAATTTGAGACTGGCAATCTGTTGAATCCATCCGAAAAGCTGGATGCCTTTCACTTCCGAAACTGGTTTGATGCCATTCGCAAAGGAACAAAGTTAAATTCCGGAATTGTAGATGCCTGTATCAGTACCCAGTTGGTACAATTAGGTAATATTGCCCAACGTGTCGGACATTCATTACAGATTGATCCGGGAAGCGGACGAATTCTTAACGATTTGGAAGCTAATAAACTTTGGGGAAGAGAGTACGAAAAAGGTTGGGAAATACGGGTTTAAATCATGTACCCATTTCTCGTTTTTTCATCAGGTTATAATTTTACAGAAAGGCATGTCTTTGATAGGATATGCCTTTCTGTTTTCCTTCCGTAAAGCTGATTTATACCCTTTTAACACACGGAATATTCACCGTTTTTCATCGAAATCTCTTTTATTTTTGTATTTTTGCGTGCGTATGCGTTAAAATTATAGTATATACGAATTTTATGAGTGACGAAATCAACGAGATAACGGAAGGACATTCAGACTACAAACCGGCGGACGCGCGGGACGAAAACGTAAAGCATCAGTTAACAGGCATGTACCAGAATTGGTTTCTGGACTATGCTTCATATGTTATTCTGGAACGTGCCGTACCTCACATCAATGACGGTTTAAAGCCTGTGCAACGTCGTATCCTGCATTCTATGAAACGTCTGGATGACGGGCGGTATAACAAAGTGGCAAATATTGTGGGACACACCATGCAGTTCCACCCTCACGGTGATGCTTCTATCGGAGATGCCCTGGTACAGTTGGGACAGAAAGACCTGTTGATTGACTGTCAGGGTAACTGGGGTAATATCCTCACCGGAGACGGTGCGGCTGCTCCCCGTTATATCGAGGCACGTTTATCCAAGTTTGCGCTGGATGTTGTCTTCAATCCCAAAACTACTGAATGGAAATTGTCATACGACGGACGAAATAAGGAACCAGTCACTCTTCCTGTGAAATTCCCGTTATTACTGGCGCAGGGAGTGGAAGGTATCGCCGTTGGACTTTCTTCCAAGATATTGCCGCATAACTTCAACGAACTTTGTGATGCTTCCATCAGCTATCTGCGTGGGGAAGAATTCCAACTGTATCCCGATTTCCAGACAGGCGGCTCGATTGATGTAGCCAAATACAACGACGGAGAACGTGGCGGAGCAGTGAAAGTACGTGCCAAGATCAACAAGATTGATAATAAAACGCTTGCTATCACAGAAATTCCATACGGAAAGACGACTTCGACAGTGATCGACTCTATCCTGAAAGCTGTTGATAAAGGAAAGATCAAAATTCGTAAGGTAGACGACAATACGGCTGCCAACGTAGAAATATTAGTGCACCTCGCACCCGGCACCTCATCAGATAAAACGATTGATGCTCTGTACGCTTTCACTGACTGTGAAGTAAGCATCTCGCCCAACTGCTGTATTATCGATGACAGTAAGCCACATTTCCTCACTGTGAGCAAAGTCCTGAAAAAGTCGGCAGACAATACGATGGATTTGCTGAAGCAGGAGCTGGAAATCAAGAAAGGAGAAATTCTGGAATCCCTGCATTTCTCTTCTCTCGAAAAGATATTTATCGAAGAACGCATCTATAAGGATAAAGAGTTCGAGCAATCCAAAGACATGGATGCAGCCTGTGCACATATCGACGAACGTCTGACACCTTACTATCCGACATTTATCCGTGAAGTTACGAAAGAAGATATTCTCAAGTTGATGGAAATCAAAATGGGGCGTATCCTGAAATTCAACTCAGACAAAGCAGATGAACTGATCGCCAAGATGAAAGAGGAAATTGCCGAGATTGATAACCACCTGGCTCACATCGTGGATTATACCGTCAACTGGTATCAGATGCTGAAGAACAAATACGGCAAGAATTTCCCGCGCCACACGGAATTGCGAAACTTCGACACCATCGAAGCAGCCAAAGTAGTAGAAGCAAACGAAAAACTTTATATCAACCGCGAAGAAGGATTTATCGGAACAGCCTTGAAAAAAGACGAGTTCGTAGCATGTTGTTCGGATATCGATGATGTCATTATCTTCTTCCGCGACGGTAAGTATATCGTAACTCCTGTTGCCGACAAGAAGTTCGTCGGCAAAAACGTTCTCTATGTCAATGTATTCAAGAAGAACGATAAACGTACGATCTACAATGTAGCCTACCGCGACGGAAAAGAAGGAACGACATACGTAAAACGTTTCGCCGTGACCTCTGTAGTTCGCGACCGCGAATATGATGTCACACAGGGAACTCCCGAATCACGGATTACCTATTTCAGCGCCAACCCGAATGGAGAAGCCGAAATCATCAAGGTGACACTGAAACCGAATCCGCGTGTACGCCGTATCATTTTCGAGCATGACTTCAGTGAGGTCAGCATCAAGGGACGTCAGGCACGAGGCGTGATTCTTACCCGCTTGCCGGTACATAAGATATCCCTGAAACAAAAAGGAGGTTCCACGCTCGGTGGACGTAAAGTATGGTTTGACCGTGACATACTCCGCCTCAACTATGACGGACGAGGTGAATATCTGGGTGAATTCCAAAGCGACGACAGCATATTGATTGTTCTGAACAACGGTGATTTCTATACTACCAACTTCGACTTGAGCAACCACTATGAAGATAATGTAAGCATCGTGGAGAAGTTTGATCCTAACAAGATATGGACTGCCGCGCTTTACGATGCCGACCAACAGAATTATCCGTATCTGAAACGTTTCTGTCTTGAGGCCTCCAACCGTAAACAGAACTACTTGGGAGAAAATAAGAACAACCGTCTGATCCTGCTGACCGACGAGTACTATCCTCGTCTGGAAGTCATATTTGGCGGACACGACAATTTCCGTGATCCGTTGAATATCGATGCGGATGAATTCATTGCTGTCAAAGGTTTCAAAGCCAAGGGAAAACGTATCACTACCTATGCAGTGGAGACGATCAATGAGCTTGAACCAACTCGCTTCCCCGAACCCTCACAAGAACAACAGGAAGTTCCTGAAGAGGAGCCGGAAAATCTGGATCCGGACAGCGGCAAGAGCGAAGGCGATATTATTGATGAAATCACCGGGCAGATGAAATTATTCTGATGAAGAAAAAAC
>OJMO01002260.1_pt1 | contig 10779 bp, 6 predicted proteins | sample 1597241 | NCBI WGS metagenome assembly OJMO01 (sample SAMEA2452129, study PRJEB22498) | human gut metagenome | biome: human feces; feature: human gut; material: feces | place: Australia | collected 2012 | reverse complement strand
CCACGGCTCGGATCCGTCTTGTAGAATCTCTCAAATACCTTCTTCTGGGCATCCTTTGGAATTCCCACGCCTTCATCCTTGACGCTTGTATATATCTTGTTGTCCTTCTCAGTCACCTGAACCCTGATCTGGCGTCCCTCAGGTGTGAACTTTATGGCGTTGTCAACCAGATTGTATATAACCTGCTGTATCTTGGTTCTGTCGGCGTATACCACTGTGTTGTCGGTGAGGAATACGCTGTCCAGGAAAATTCCCCTGTCCTTGCACCTTTTCTCAAATGTGTTGATGGTCGGTGTGATGATATCCCTGATATCGAAGTTGGACTTGTCAAGCTGCAGGTCAAATGAGTCAAAGTTGTTCAGCTCCAGAAGTCCCTGTGTCAGCTTGGTCAGTCTCTGTGCCTCATTTAACACTATGCCGAGGTACTTCTCATGCTTTTCCAGTGGAATAGTGCCGTCCAGCATGGCCTCTATGTAACCCTTGATGGATGTGAGTGGCGATCTGAAGTCATGGGATATATTTGATATAAATGACTTCCTGTACTCATTTGAACGGCTCAGCTCATCTGCCATCTCCTCCATGTATCTCGCAAGTTCGCCGAATTCGTTCTTCGCGGTCACATTTACCCTGGCATTGAAGTTACCCTGGGCGTATGACTTGGACGTCTTGATGATCTCACGTATAGGCTTGAGCAGGCTGTTTGACATGAGCATAAGCGCAATCATGGCGATCAGCATGAGGATCAGGAATGGCACAAATGTCGTTGAAAGCATCCTGCTCTTTATATCCTGCTTGAATGTCATAGGTGATGTCAGGATGATAGTTCCCATGTAATTGTTCCACGAGTAGAGAGGCTGGCCGATCACCAGAGTGTCCTCCGAGAAATAGCCGCCAAATGTATCCTCGAAGCAGAATGATGCAAACAATTCATCCGGTTCCACATAATTCTTGAGGTTGTCATTTGTGCTGCTGTGTGAATCTGAATCCTTGGAAGACCCACCGGATTCACTGCTTCCTGAAGAGCTTCCCGACCTGAAAATAATGTTGCTGCGTTCATCGGTGAGCCAGATTCCCATGTCCAGGGTATCCGCCGCATGTTGAAGCTCCTTGTATAATTCCTTGCTGTCAATGGTTCCGTTGCTGTAATCAGTCATGGCGCCGTCGGCAAGCATTGTGATCTCGTTCTTCATGGTGGATTTGCGCTCTGAGAGAACAGAATTCTGTGCTGTTGATATACTGTACACCATGAGCAGTGCAAATATGATCACAACCAGCACTACGAATCCGACCACGATCTTGTCAAATGCTGTTTTCTTCATTATGATCTCCATTCAAACTTGTAGCCTATGCCCCATACAGTGGCAATGCTCCAGTTATGATTGTTGTTCAGCTTCTCACGAAGTCTCTTGATATGTACATCCACGGTCCTAGTGTCGCCCACATACTCGTATCCCCACAGCTTGTCCAGAAGCTGCTCTCTGGTAAATACCTGATTTGGTCTGCTGGCGAGGAAGTAGAGGATCTCCAGCTCCTTTGGCGGCATCTCGAGATTGTGTCCCTCAAAGGTTACAGTGTAGTTGGAGATATTTACGACCAGCCCGTCATACTCCACAAATGTACCTACATGGTCCGCACTTGTGACATCGTAAGCTGCGCTCTGTGGCTGCTTCTGTGCACTCTCAGTCATGGCTGACCTCCTGAGAAGGGCGCCGACCCTTGCCACAAGCTCATTTGAGTCAAATGGCTTGACGATATAATCATCTGCACCGATCTTAAGCCCCAGCACCTTGTCAAATACCTCACCCTTGGCAGAGAGCATGATGATAGGCGTGTTTGATGTCTTTCTTATCTCTGTACACACCTGGTAGCCGTCCATTCCCGGAAGCATGACATCCAGGAGAATCAGATCAGGTGAATATTCCTCAAATAACTGTAGAGCTTCCGTTCCGCTTGCGGCTATCTCGGTCTCATAACACTCTTTGTTCAGGTAGAGTGATATAAGCTCTGCGATGTTCTCGTCGTCGTCAACGATGAGAATATTATTTTTGCTCATATATATAAACCTCCCAGTAAATTTATAATAATATAGTTTGTAAAAAATCCGAAGGCGTACACCGATTTCATTGTTGAAGCATTATTTTAAAGTTCCACTATGGTGACTCCCGCATCACCCTCTCCGAATTCTCCGAGACGGAAGGACTTGACATGTGGCTGTGATTTCAGAAATTGATGTATTCCTTTTCGGAGGGCTCCGGTGCCCTTTCCGTGGATGATGGTGACTCTGTGCAGATGTGCCATAAGGGCATCATCAAGGAATCTATCCACAAGTGATGTGGCTTCGTCGACCGTCATACCGAGTACATTTATCTCAGGCTTGATATTCATCATCCTGTTCATGCTCTTGCCACCTGTGACTGTGGCCTTCTGCGGTTTCTTCTTTTCATGCTCAACCAGCAGAAGATCAGTAGGTGGAAGAGCCGCGCTGATTATACCCATCTGGACCTTCAGCTTACCCTTGGAGTCAGCCAGTGCCATGATGGTTCCCTCGGAATCCATGCTGATGACATGTACGGTATCGCCAACCTTGAAGTCGGATGCCTTGTGGTCTGACTTTACAGTCTTGCGCTTCTCCTCGTTCATCCTGCCGAGGTCGTTGATCTTCGCGCGGAGTTTCTGTCTCTCGGCCTCCATCGCTTTTGCATCGGCCTTTGCCGGGTTAGTGGTCCATTTGTTGTATTTCCTGATGGCGGCATCGGCCTCAGCCTTCGCCTCCTCTATGATCTCGGATGCCTCCTGGCGCGCCTTTGCCAGAATCTCGGCTTTCTTGTCTGAGAGCTCTGTATCCTTCATCTGTGCACGTTCCTGAAGCTGCTTTGCATCCTCCTTGAGTCTTGCAATGTCGGCTTTGTCCTGTTCAATCTCCCTCTTGCTTCTCTCAAGATCCGCAATCAGGGTCTCAAAGTCAACTGTATCGCTGTCGATATTGGCCTTGGCGCTCTCGATGATGCTATCGTCGATTCCAAGCTTCTTCGCTATGGCGAAAGCATTTGACTTTCCAGGAATACCAATCATCAGTTTATATGTCGGCTGGAGTGTTGCCACGTCAAATTCGCAGCTTGCATTCTCGACACCCGGTGTGCTCATGGCAAATGTCTTGAGCTCACTGTAGTGTGTGGTTGCCATACATCTGACACCCATGTCGTTCAGATGTGACAGGATGGCGATGGCAAGTGCTGCACCCTCTATAGGGTCCGTACCGCCGCCCAGCTCGTCGAAGAGAACCAGACTGCCGGGGGTGACATGATCCAGTATGTACACGATGTTGCTCATGTGGGATGAGAATGTGGACAGATTCTGCTCTATACTCTGCTCATCTCCGATATCGGCAAATACGTCGTCAAATACATTCAGTCTTGAACCGTCAAGTGCTGGAATATGAAGTCCGGACTGTCCCATGAGTGAGAAGAGTCCCAGAGTCTTAAGTGATACCGTCTTACCACCGGTGTTAGGACCGGTCACGATGAGGAGGTTGTAGTCCTCACCCAGTTTGATGTCCACAGGTACGACGGTGTGCTTCTCCAGCAGCGGATGTCTTCCCTGCTTTATATCGACGATCCCATCGGTGTTGAATACCGGTTCGGTTCCCTTGTAGCTTCTTGCAAATGAAGCTCTTGCAAAGATGAAATCCAGTTCAGCCAGAGTGTCGAAGTCGTATTTTATGTATTCGATCTCCGCTGCGGTCTGCGCTGACAGAGATTCAAGTATCTTCTCAATCTCGGCAAGCTCCTGATTGTCCAGCTCCTTCAGCTCGTTGTTCAGGTTCACGATGGCCATAGGCTCGATGAACACTGTTGCTCCGGTCGACGACTGGTCGTGTATCATACCAGGAAAATGGTTCTTGTACTCGGCCTTGACCGGGATACAGTATCTGCCGTTTCTCATGGTTACCAGGTTATCCTGGAACATGGTCTGCTTGCTGGTATCGCTGACAAGCTTTGCAAGCTGGTTGTGCAGCTTTTCATTTGTCAGACGCTTGTTCCTTCGCACGGCCTTGAGCCCTGATGAAGCGTCATCGGCAAATTCGTTCTCGGAAATTATGCATCTGTGGATCTCTCTGGACAGATGCTCCAGAGGCATGAGCTCCAGAAATCTCGTGCGCAGGCTGTCCGGACATGTGGTGCCATCCGGGTTCATGCTCAATCCCAGCATCTTGTTGGAGGCCTTCTCCTCCTCGATCTGCTCCTTGCTGCGTCTTCTCGTATCTGTCATGCTTGTGCCTTCGTTCTCACCATATCTCTTGGCGGTGAGTGCGAGGTCCAGCATGCTTGCCACATCAAGCAGTTCTGCGGTTGTGAGGATTCCCTCAACCTCAAGTCTCTTTAGAGATGCTCCGATATCTTTAAGTCCTGCAAATGACAGATTGCCCTGTGTGTTCAGACGGCGGAGAGCATCCCTTGTCTCCTGCTGGAGCGTCTCGATCATGGAGAGGTCTTTGCGGGGCTTTATGCGCTGACACTTCCTCTTCGCCATGGGTGATGAGGCAAATGTTGTCAGCATCTCAACTATTTTGTTGTATTCTATAACTCTTAATGTTCTTAGATTCATTTTCTGTGTTCCTTATTTGTTTTTAATGTCGTGTTCTATATTTTATGTATATAATATGTAGATTTTGAATCGGATAGGTACTAAACATGATAAGTGCATGAAAAGCATAATTAAATATACATAAAGTCTCTAATTCTACACATACATAATTGATTATACCCCTTATAATTATAGAGCGTCAACATATTGCAGGTGTAGAAATAGGCACATTTTCCCTGATTAATTCAGCGGCTGTGGTTGCGGGAGGAACACAAAGCTGATATTATAAAATACAGTTTGATCTGGGGGGGAAAATAAAGCGATATATGACTTAAGACAAAGAGAGTTACGTATTACAAAAAGAAGAGGAGAAGACAGGTTATGAAAGAGTTATTGCAGTTTTTATTGGGAATCGTATTGATGATCGCGGGCAGTGTGATGTTCCTGAAGAATGTAGTCGTGTCCGACTGGGGACTTTTAAGTTCACTGTTTCGTATAGGTGGTGGTGTGAATATTGGAGGAATCTTTATAGTCCTGCTGGTCATCGCATTTATCGCACTTCTGGTTAAGCCGAACATGGGAACAGGACTTGTGTTCACAGGACTTTGTATAGCATTCTTTGTATGCATCATAATCTCACTGAATGTTTCACTGAGATATATGTCAGGACTTGAGCTCACACTGATCCTTGGAACACTTTGCGTGGGAATAGCATTTGTCATCAAGGGGCTGTTTGGAGTGAGAAAGCTTGACAGGGAAGAATCACGGAAGAATGGGAAGGCTGCTTCAGATAAGCTTCATGAGTATGATAAGATGTGATGTGGGGGAATATAGTAATATAGGCGGTTGTGGAAATGTTCAGTAAATACTGGATTTTCACAACCGCCTATTGTATTCTTATATATGATTAAAATTAAAGCATACAATAATAATTAAACATAGAAAGAGGAAAAGAAAAATGGTATTTATAACAGATTTCAACGAAGGCGACATGATATCGAATGTCTATCTCTGCAAGAACAAGCAGACAGGAACTACAAAATCAGGAAAGACATATTACAACCTGGAGCTTGTGGATAAGACAGGAAGTATAGCCGGAAAGGTCTGGGAGCTGAGCAATGCGATAGGACACTTTGAGTCAAAGAACTTTATCAAGGTGGATGGTCAGGTCACATCATTTAACAATGAGCTTCAGCTCAATATCAAGAAGATTCGTATTGCAGATGAGGGAGAATACTCAGAGGCTGATTATATGCCGTGTACCAAGAAAGATATAGAGCAGATGTACAAGGATCTTATGGCTCTCGTGGAATCACTCGACAAGGATTATTACAAGGTGCTTCTGAAGAAATTCTTCGCCGAGGATCCTGCATTTGTCAAAGAATTCAAGAATCATTCAGCGGCAAAATCTATACACCATGGATACATAGGAGGCCTCTTGGAGCACTCACTGGCAGTTGCCAAGATGTGTGACTACTACACCACATATTATCCGGTGCTCAACAGGGATCTGCTGATCACAGCGGCACTTCTCCACGACATTGGCAAGGTCTACGAGATCTCCAAGTTCCCTGAGAACGACTACACAGACGCAGGTCAGCTTCTGGGACACATAGTCATGGGAACGATGATGATACGCGATAAGATCAATACCATAGACAATTTCCCTGCAAAGGCGGCAAATGAGCTGGAGCACTGCATACTGGCTCACCACGGGGAGCTTGAGTACGGCTCACCAAAGAAGCCGGCACTCATCGAGGCTCTGGCACTGTCCATGGCGGACAACACAGACGCCAAGATCCAGACATTTATCCAGGAGCTGGATGCGGCAAAGGACAACAATGGCTGGCTGGGCTTCAACAGAGCATTGCAGTCTAATATAAGGAAGACGTCGGATAATTAATAACGGCAATAGGAAGAGAGATAGTATATGTCAGATATTAGGAACAATAGGAGACCTAAGAACAATAGACGAGTAAATGGTATGCAGAGAAAAAATACCATGGAGGCAGTGAATAATGCCAGTTCAGTTGTTAGAACATCCGGAACGGATGCGGCAAATACTGGTGAAGTCACGCTCGTCAAGAATGAGGATTACCAGGTGCTCATCGAGGACATGGGCAATGACGGAGAGGGCATTGGACACGTTCAGGGCATGACTGTATTTGTCAAGGATGCCGTGGTGGGCGATCTGGCGGAGGTGAAGATCGTCAAGGTGAAGAAGAACATAGCCTACGGAAGATTGATGAAGCTCATCACACCATCGCCATACCGCGTGGAGCCGGTGTGCGACAAGGCGAAACGATGCGGCGGATGCACCATGCAGCAGGTTTCTTATGAGCAGCAGCTCGAATACAAGTGGAACAAGGTGAAGAACTGTCTGCAGAGGATCGGCAAGATGGAGAACGTGGAGGCCATTATGGAAAAGCCAGCCTACGGCATGAACAATCCATTCCACTACAGGAATAAGGCCCAATTCCCTGTCGGCAGAGACAAGAATGGCAATGTTGTCATCGGATTCTACGCTGGAAGAAGCCACGACATCATAGACACAGAGAGCTGTGCCATCGGTGCGCCAGTGAATGACAAAATAGTTGCTATTGTCAGAAGCTTCATTGAGGACAATCACATATCGACCTACGACGAGGAGACTGGAAGAGGTCTGGTCAGACATATCCTTATCAGAGTTGGATTTACCACCAAGGAGATCATGGTGTGTCTGGTGACAAATGGCAACAAGCTTCCGCACAGTGAGATTTTGATAGATGAACTGGTTAAGATAGACGGCATGACATCCATTTGCCTGAATGTCAACATGGAGAATACGAACCGTATACTCGGTGATAAGTGCATAACCCTCTGGGGACAGTCATACATCACGGACTATATCGGTGACATCAAATATCAGATATCCCCATTGTCCTTCTATCAGGTAAATCCTGTCCAGACAAATGTCCTGTACAACAAGGCTTTGGAGTATGCGGATCTGTCAGGCGACGAGACTGTGTGGGATATGTACTGCGGAATAGGAACCATATCCTTGTTCCTCGCACAGAAGGCAAAGAAGGTATACGGAGTGGAGATCGTTCCACAGGCTATAGATGATGCAAGACACAACGCCGAGATCAACGGGATCACAAATGCCGAGTTCTTTGTCGGCAAGGCAGAGGAAGTCGTTCCAGATATATATAAGAAAGGTGGCGACGGCTCCCACGCGGACGTCGTGGTCGTAGACCCACCACGAAAGGGCTGTGATCAGGTTCTTCTGGATACTCTGATCCATATGGCGCCGGAACGTATCGTCTACGTGAGCTGCGATCCGGCAACCCTGGCTAGGGATGTGAAAATACTTCAGGAGAAGGGGTATGTGGCGAAAAAGGTGGCGGTTGTTGATCAGTTTTGTCACAGCGGGCATGTGGAGACGGTAGTACTGCTTTCCCACAAAAAGCCAGACGGACATATCAACGTAAAAGTTGAGTTTGGCGAGGGTGAGGGAAAAGTTCCGCTTGATAATATCGCTAAAAGAGCCGAAAGCTATAAGCCCAAAGAACGAGTGACCTACAAAATGATAAAGGAGTACATAGAAGCTAAATACGGTTTCAAGGTACATACCGCATATATCGCAGAGGTAAAGAGAGATTTAGGCTTGCCAATGTACGATGCTCCTAATGCGGTAGAGGAATTGAAACAGCCGAGGAAGCATCCGACTCCAGAGAAGGTTGAAGCAATAAGGGATGCATTGAAACATTTTGAGGTGATTTAATGACAAAGCCGCTTGCTTATTGAATGGGTAAGCGGCTGCTTTATTATAATTAGTGTAATATAATAAAGCTTGTTCGAGAGTAAAGGGAGAGGATACGTATGAGAAGAACGTTATTCAGGTACAGGTCATTTAATACGGAAAAACTGAATGATTATAGCTATATTCATCAGAGGATAATTAACATTGAAAAATGGAAGTTTGAAGCTTTTGAAGGATTAGTATATCCATCATCACCACTTTATTTCAACGACCCCTATGATTGTGAATTTTGCTTTCAGTCAGATGCATTGGAAGGTGTACTTGATAGAGAAACATATATACATCTTTTGGAAAGAAGATTTTCACTTAAACAGGAAGAAAAAAATAGAATTCTTTATTCTGACAATATTGAAAGGGCGATGCAAATAGTTTTGCAGGCTCATGGAGGAAGGCTTTCTGACTCTTGGATGAATATTTTGCAAAATGGATTAAATGATTGTATGAGTACAATCAAGGATGCTGTAAGAGTTGTCTGTTTATCTGAGGTGTATGACTCTATGCTTATGTGGAGCCATTATGCTCAGAATCATACTGGATTTTGTATAGAGTATGATTTTAAAGAAAGTGATATGCTTTATAAACATTTATACCCAGTAATATATACAAAGGATAGATATGCTGTTTCTAAAGCAGATATGTTAAGTGAAAATACAGAATGGATTTATAAGACGACTTGTCGTAAATCCGATGTTTGGTCGTACGAGAAAGAATGGCGAATTGTGACGGCTAATTTCAATAAAGTAATGCCAGAAAAATTGAAATGTCCAAATGGAAAATATGTCTTGGATTTGAAAGAAAATATAAAAGCGTTTTATTTAGGAGCGAAAATCTCTGAGAATTTTAAAGAAGAGATAATTCAATTTGGAAAAAAGAATAGTATTGATATTTATCAGATGGTTTTATCACCCAGTACATATGAGCTAAATGCAAAGAAAATCATATGATTAATTATGGAATAATGGTATAATTTTCTTATTATACAAACAAGATGGATGGTGAAAGAACATATATGAAATTTGAAAAAGTAGTTATTAAAAATTTTAGAAATTTTGATAATGTTGAACTTGACTTATCAAATAAAAACATATTTTTTGGTCTAAATGATGTGGGGAAAACAAATTTCTTGTACGCTCTACGATATGTATTTGATAAAGATATTCGTAAACAAAACCTTTTAGATTCGGATTTTCATAATAAGCAGCTTGATAAACCAATTGAGATTGTTGTTACTATAGATATTAGTGATGTTGCTGACAGCGATTGTCAAAAACTCCGTGCACAGCTAAAAGGTGCATTGCTAAGTGAGCATAATAAGGTATATATAAAGCTTTTTGCAGAATATAGCAAAACAGAAATGCTCGCTCTACCGATATTATCGTGGGGTGGCGATATTAATCATCTTTACGAAATGAAGCAAAGAGGATATCTATATGAAATAGACTATGTATTTAATGTCATTTATATTGACTCTTATGTTGATTTGTATTCCCTATTTAAAAAGAATGTGAGCCAGCTTGTCAGAAATGAAAAGGACGAAGATAAAGATATTCTGGCAAAAATTCAAAATACAGTTGATGATTTGAATGGTCATATTGCTTCTCTGTCTGGAATTAAAGAATTTGAGGATAAACTTACGCCAGAATATCAAAAATTCCATGATGAAGGGATATCTGTTTCAATAAAATCCGAAATCGCAGTAAAGGGATTGTACTCAAATATTATCCCATATATTAAACAAGATAATGATGATAATTTATATCCTACTGCTGGGGAAGGTAGGAAAAAGTTATTGGCATATTCAATATACGACATACTGTCAGATGAAAATGCGGAAAAGAAAATCAATTTGTTTTTAATTGAGGAGCCTGAAAACCATCTTCATAAGTCTATGCAGATTGCATTATCACAAATACTTTTTACCGATAGCAAATACACATACTTGTTTGTAACAACTCATTCGCCTTTTGTTCTTTATGAAATGGATAATGTAAATTTAGTTCGAATATATAGTGAGCGAAAAATCAATAGTATTAGCACATTTTATAAAGTGCCTGATGCTTATGAGAAAAACAGGAAAATGTTAAACCGTTGTTTGTCAGAAGCAATCTTTGCTAACAAAGTACTTTTGGTTGAAGGACCATCTGAATATATGCTATTTAGCAAAGTCCTTTCAGTAGTGCATCCTTTTTATGAAGTAGATGGAATATATATTTTACCAGTTGATGGTGTGGGATTTGAAACATATTTTTCTATCCTGGATGAACTTGAAATTTTTAATGTGGTAAAAACTGACAATGATTTGAGAGCGGTAACAGGAAAAGGTACATATAGCGTTTTAGGCTTTTCACGCTGTAATAATTATATTGGGGAAAAGCGTCTGCCTACTAAACAAA
>OJMO01002259.1_pt1 | contig 10780 bp, 15 predicted proteins | sample 1597241 | NCBI WGS metagenome assembly OJMO01 (sample SAMEA2452129, study PRJEB22498) | human gut metagenome | biome: human feces; feature: human gut; material: feces | place: Australia | collected 2012 | reverse complement strand
ATTTAGACTAAATATAAATAGACAAAAAAAGACTATTTCTAGTCTAATACTTTATCTTTATAATCTGATACCGGCTTATAACTAAGGCGATGATATTTAGTAATACCATATTCTTTAATAGCGGCAATATGTTTCTTAGTACCATATCCTTTATTATGAGCCAAATCATACATTGGATATACCTTATCTAAGTCATACATCATTTTATCTCTAGTAACTTTAGCAATCACTGAAGCAGCCGCTATAGAAATCGATTTAGCATCTCCCTTAATAATACTAGTAGTAGGAACATCTATATCTAAAGGCATAGCATCTATTAAGACATGATCTAATTTAATACCAGTATTTCTTATTGCTTCCTTCATAGCAATCTTCGTAGCCTCATAGATATTAACTTCATCTATTATCTTTTCATCAATAATACCTATTCCAATAGCAGTAGCCTTTTCTTTAATTATTTTATAATATTCATCCCTTTTTTTCTCAGATAATTTCTTTGAATCAGTAAGTCCTTCTAAAACAAAGTCTTTAGGAAGAACAACACAAGCTGCTACTACACTACCTATTAAAGGTCCTCTACCTACTTCATCTACTCCCCCTATATATTCTAATCCTTTAGCATATAATTCATTTTCATACTTATATAAATCTTCCATCTTCTACTTCCATTTCTTGATAATATTATTTACTCTATTTTGTCTTTCAAAATTGCCCATTCCATTAATATTCTTTTGTAAGTTATCTACTCTCATACCTGGTGTTAAATTATTATTAGTAGTATGAGAAATTTCAGTATTATCTTTTCTACCAAACATTCTATTCATAAACTTTCTTTCTCTTTCCCTACCTCTTTTAGCTACATCATTATGATTAGCAGTCCATGTTCTATCAAATACCTTACTTAAATCTTCTTGTCTATTCATTTATATCACCAATCTAATTATACTATAAAAATAAAAAGAAGAAAACTATTAATTAATATTTTAGTTTATCTTCTATAAGTTTTAACATATGTTCTAACGGTTTCCTCTGTTCCTTCAGTTAAATTTTTAAGTCCAAAATATTTTAATATCTCTTCATCAGTAGTTCTTCCATACATTTCTAAAAATACTTTAATTTCATTATTATACCTATCTCTGTCAAAACGATACAAATGAGCTAAATACATTCCTAACATATTAGATAAAATTAAAGTAGCAGTATCTACATTACCTATACTACCATCTTTAGTATAATAAAATGGAAAATCAAAATTCATACCTTTTAACTTAATTAGATTATCAAATTCATAATCAACCATTCCTAAAAATGTATCTAGTCTTTGATATTCATTATTAAAAGCTGAACCGGCATATACAGTATTTTTAAGATAATCTCCAAAAATAAATTCAATAAATATTGAATAAGCTTCAATAAATATATTAGACTCATTATTAAAATCAGACTTATAAAATAAATAAGCATGTCCTAGTTCATGTGGTAAAATAATACCCGTATTCATCTTATTATTAAATCTAGATAAAACATAAGTTTCCTTCAAATTACCAACGCAAAAACAAAGACCTCTAACATATCTTTCACCCTCATATTTATCGATAGATAATTCTATTCTTTTATTTTGAACTAAATTATTATATATTTCTAACATTTCAGGATTAAACTCTTCCATAAAATTACTTATTAATTCAAAATATTTCTTATTAGAAATTGTAGTATTTTTCCATACTCTCCATGGTAACTTTGGCATATTAGAAAAAACTCCAATAGAAGTTCTAATTTGCATAATATATTTATTAAAGAAATCTACTATTCTACCCGCTACTACATCATCATCTTTCTCTTTATAATCACCAATTATTCCTTCATTAGTATCATAAAGATTAAACAAAGCATTCTTATCAATATATCTTATTAAATATTTAATCTTATTTATATCATTAAATATTTCTATTTTTTTATATTTATCATCAGTACTATTAAGTAACTCTTCTAAAAGAATTAATCTAAACTTTAGTTTATTAATATCAAAATGCATAAACTCAGCTCCTTTTTTACAAGTTATTATTATACAATAAAATCAAAAGAAAAGAAACTATTAATTAATACATTCCCTGTATTTTCTTAATAGTCTCATTACTAAGAGAAGATAGTTTCCAATTACCATCATTATCTTTCTTTACCTCAAAATCAATTGTATATGTAACTTTATCCTTAGCCTTTTCTAAATAATCTAACTTAGTATCATTATATTCCTGAACAGTATAATTAGTATTACCTTGATATTTATTATTTACTTCATTAACTACCTTTTTATAATCAATAACTTCAATCTCTGTCGTTACACTAGCAGTCTCTCCATCAATTCTTTCATTCTTAATTTCATAAGTTAAGTTCTTATATTGCTTTTCAATAATCTTTTTATATCTATCTTTCTGAATACTAGTAAAATTCTCTTCTTCAATAATACTATTAATACCATTTACTATATCTTTATCTAAAGTTTGATACTTAGTAAGTAAATCTTCTACTTTAGAAGTTGGAGTATTAGATAGAGAACAACCTACTAGTAAAAGTAAAAATATAAATATACTAATAATTTTCTTCATTCTTATCACCATTTATATCTTTACCAATATATTACATATTATACTAAAAATTATAATTATTTATTATAGATATTACTTTTTCTTTACTATAACCTAAAGTAAGTAAATGATTATATATCTTATTCTTTAATTTAATACCACTATATTTCTTATTAGTACTAATATCTTTATCTATTATCTTATTTATTCTTTCATAATAAATATTATCATCTATACTAGTCATATTATTATAAATAATCTCTTCATTAACACCAAGTCTTTTTAATTCATTTTTTATTTTATAATCGCCCCAATTAGTAAAATTTAATTTGTCTTTAATAAAAGCCTTAGTAAATCTATCATCATCCAAATATTTATAATCAATCAATTTATCAATAACTTCTTCAATAATAATAGTATCTTCTTCTTTATTTTTTAAATAATCTCTTAATTCATTAATACTTCTTAATCTTCTATCAATATATTTAACTGAAGTATCTACTAATATACATATAGTATTATCTCTTTTTAATTTATCATATAATTCATTATCAATATCTTTCTTTATCAATAACTCATTATCAGTAATTACTTTACCATTTAATTCTAATACTTCTCCATTAGATAAATAAACATTATATATATTTTTTTTAGTAAGTTCATATTTTTCTATTTTCATAAAACCACCTATTAAAAAGAAGAGACTATTATTTATCTTTCTTTTTTTGTTTCTAAGTCTCTTCCATATTCTTTCTTTTCTTCTATCATTGTCATAGTAATATTATCATCTATTTCTGCTAAAGCATTTCTATCAATATTAGATAATATTACTTCTTCTTTAACTGTATCTATTATTACTTTACCCCAAATAGGTCCTTGTTTAATAGTTAAATCATTAAACATATCTGGAGTAATTACTTTTAAGAAGTATCCAAATACTAATCTCTTCGTAGCTACAACTAATCTTTTATCAGTTAAAACAATAATATTAGTATTTATTATTTCATAACTTTGATAATTCTTTTGAGCTACAAATACATATTTAATTTCTTCATCTGATCCAATAAACTTAGATACTATTTTAGCATGTGCTCTTAATCTAAAAGCAATAGTCATTGGATATTTTCTTTTAAATTCTTTTACTCTTCTATATATTTCTTTATTCATTTACATCAACCTTAATATTCTCTTTAACAAAACTTACAAAATCATCTTTTTCAACATATTGACCAATAGAATCAATTACTTTATCACCAACCATAAATAATGTAGTTGGAGTACCCCATTGATTCTTCTTCAAATAAGAATTTGATTTACTTAACTTATTACTCTCTTCACTACTTAAATTAGTAAGATTTAAATAATTAACAGGAATTCCAAGCTCATTAGCAACTTCTTCCACTACTGGTTCATACATTTCGCAGTAGCCACATCCATCTTGAATAATTACCATTAAGAATGGTTTATTACTATTCATTAATTCTTCATATTCAGTATAACTAATAGTCTTAGTACCTGCTTCTCCTTCTACTGCTACTGGAAGTTCAATATCTACTTTACTTTCTTTCTTAGTACTAGTAACTATACAAGCTACTACTAAAAGTACTACTACTAAAAGAATTAAAATTATATCTTTTTGTTTAGATGTTAAACTAAATGATTTCTTTTCTTTAGTTTTAACTTCTTTCTTCTCTTCTACTTTTACTTCTTTAGCAATTTGTTCTACTTTAACATTTTCCTTCTTAACATCTTCTTTAGAAGTAACTTTCTTAGTAACATTCTTTTGATTATTATTTACCTTCTTATTTGTATTATTCTTTTTATTATTATTAGTTTTGTTTTTTGCATTTTTATTTGCCATATCTATTTCCCTCCTAATAAATAGTTTACACTTAAAGACATGAAAAATCAAGTACTTACTATATTATTTTGTCGTTTTTTAGTTATTTTTAGACATAACAAAAGAGACTGACCCCCTAAGGAACAGTCTCCCAAAAAGAATAAAAAGGGGTTGGCTAGTGTGATACTAGCACCAATTCGCCTAAATCGAACTGGTGATTAATATAATAAACTATCTTACTACATTTGTCAATACCAAAATTTAATTTTTTTCATTTTCCTCACCTTTCATGAAATGCCAAGGTCATTTCATGTCCAATTTAGCCTAATTCTTAGTCTATATTGGAGTCTCAGTAGACCTATCATATTCACAGTTATAACTATAAGAAAAGAACTATTTCAAATAGTATTAACCTCAAATATAATATATATGATTGATATCTATTTTAAAACTTAGAATAAGGTTTAAAATAACCTCTAAGATTATAGCTTAGAGGTAAAACAAAAAGCAACCATAAGGTTACTTTCTATATATTAACTACTTATTTTGGTAGTTAGATCCACTAATTTGGTTTTGTCCTAATCTTACTAATCTTTTAGTAATTTCTCCACCAACTGATCCATTAGCTCTTGAAGTTGTATCTGGTCCTAAATTAACACCAAACTCGTTAGCTATTTCATATTTCATTTTATCGATAGCTTGTTTAGCTCCAGGTACTACCATTTTGCTATTTGTATTGTTACTCATTATGTTTCACCTCCTACACTAATAGGTTGTGAATTATTAAGTATTTAATACATATATTTTAATGGTAATTTTTACTAAATATCAAACTTAGTATTATTTCTTTTAATTTCAATTACTTCTCTACTATTAACAGCTTCATCTATAAGAGAATTAAAATCAAAACTCTTTTCATATAATATAGCTTTATCCATATTAGGATTAATAACAGGATGTTTAGGTAAGAAAATAGTACAACAATCTTCATAAGGAAGTATTGATGTTTCATAAGTACCAATCTTTCTCGATATATCTATAATTTCTAATTTATCTAAACATGCTACTGGTCTAATAACAGGTACATTAGTTACACTATTAATAACTCTCATACTAGTTAAAGTTTGACTAGCAACCTGTCCAACACTCTCACCATTTATAAGACATAGACAAGAAGTTTTTTCCATGATTTTTTCACTTATCCTATACATCATTCTACGCATTATGGTTATCATATATGTAGGGTCGATATTTTTATATATCGCCTCCTGTAAAGCAGTAAACTTCACCACATTTAAAGTAATACTCGAATCATATTTTGTAAGTTCTTCCACTAGTTTTTTGACTTTATTCTTAGCCATTACACTAGTATGTGGAGGAGACTCAAAATAAACACATTCTATCTTGATTCCCCTTTTCATAGCAAGATAACCTGCTACTGGGGAATCAATTCCTCCTGATAACATAAGAAGTCCTTTTCCTGCCACTGAAACAGGATAACCACCTGATGCTTTTATTTCTTTATGATATATATAAGTATAATCTTTTCTTATTTCAATATGTAATAAATAATCAGGATTATGAACATCTACTTTTTTATTAGGAATATTTCTTAATATCAAAGAACCAATTCTTCTAGAAAAATCCATACTAGGAATTGGAAAACTTTTATCACTTCTAGTAGTTTCTACTTTAAAAGTATTAAATTCTATATTTTTAGCTACTTCAAGTACATTAGCTTCTATTTCCTCAGTATTAGTATTAACTCTAGTAGTCACTACTATACTATGAATACCAAAAATATTTTTAAGAATATCAACTACTTCATCAATATTTTCTTCTGTCTCAATATACATTCTATCTCTTGTTTTAATAATATTAACTTTATAATTTATTAAAGCTTTTTTTATATTATTATATAATATATTAATAAATACTTTTCTATTATCTTTCTTAGTAGTTAATTCTCCATATTTAATTAATATTATTTTCATTTACATCACTCATTTCTTTATTCTATACTTAAACAATATTGATTAGAACCACTAGTCTCATTCCAACTAACCTTTTTACCATCATAACCAAGATATCCACATAATGTCCTTTTTTCATTAAATGGATCTTTCATCTCTTCCTTAGTAATTAATCCATCTTCAATTAATTGATTTAAAGTAATTGGTGGTGTCACTGTATTTTTATGTTTATCAACATATAATTCACCAGCGCTTTCAATTAATTTAATAATTTGCGTCTTTTGTTTATCTTTGCTTCTTTCAATTGAAGAAGTAATACTAGGTATAGCAATAGACATAATAACTCCTAGTATAACAATAACAACTAATAACTCTACTAAAGTAAATCCCTTTTTATTTAATCTTTTCATTCTCATCACCTACACATAGTATAAAGTATTTTTATCTTTATATCAATACTTTTTGAACATATTTATTAATTATTTTTTTATTTTTACATATAATATCAATGTAGATGGTATGTAGTGATTATATTGACATTTACTACATTAACTGCTATAATTGTTATAGAGAGGAGATGGTATAAATGTCTAATAATACTAGTGCTATTAATATTAATGTTGATTCTAATGTAAAAAAAGAAGCAACAGAATTATTTAATAGTTTAGGATTAAACATGAGTACTGCGATTAATTTGTTTCTAAGAAAATCTATTAATGAAGGCGGTATTCCATTTGAACTAAAAAATCCTAAACCTACTAGAGAACTTAAAAGAGCTTTAAAAGAAGCAAAGAAAATTGAAAACGGGGAAATTAAAAGTAAAGGTTATCACAATATAGACGAATTATTTGAGGATTTGAATAAATGAATAAACCAAGTATGAGATTCACTACACAAAGAAATTCAAAAAACAATATAAAAAAGTTGTTAAGCAAAATAAAGATTTAAAAAAATTAAGATATATTGTTGAAACTTTATCTAATGGTAACTCTTTAGAAGAAAAATATAAAGACCATAGTTTAATAGATAACAAAAATTTTAATGAATGTCGTGAATGTCATATTGAACCAGATTGGTTGCTTGTTTATAAATATACTAGTGATAAACTTATATTACTTTTAGTAGAAACTGGAAGTCATAGTGAACTGTTTAAAAAATAGAATTACTTATTATAGTAACTCTATTTTATTTTTTCTTTTAAAGGTTCTTTAAGTCCAGTTACATCTAAAAGCTTTCCCATAGTAGTGCTTTCTCCACCAGGAAGAATTATTGCATCTAAATTTTCTAAATCTCTCTCTTTTTTTATTTGTATAGCTTCATGACCAAGGGCCTTTATTTGATTTAAATGTTCTAAAACTCCACCTTGAAAGGATAAAACTCCAACTCTTTTCATTTTACCAGCCTCTTTCAGCATATTTTGTAGCAACTTCCTTAGCATTTATACCACTCATAGCACCACCTAAATCTTCAGAAACTTCAGCAAGTTTTAAAGGGTCATTATAATAAGTTGTTGCAAGAACTATTGCACGAGCTCTTTTTTCTGGGTTATCAGATTTAAATATTCCAGAACCAACAAAAACTCCATCACAACCAAGTTGCATCATTAAAGCTGCATCAGCAGGAGTTGCAATTCCACCAGCTGCAAAATTTACAACAGGAAGTTTACCATTTTCCCATACATATTTAACTAAATCATATGGAGCACCATAGTTTTTAGCAATTGTCATTAATTCTTCTTTATCAGCTTTTTGAATTTCTTTTATTTGGTCTTTCATAGTTCTCATATGAGTTACAGCATTAACAACATCACCAGTTCCAGCTTCTCCTTTAGTTCTTATCATTGAAGCACCTTCACCAATTCTTCTTAAAGCTTCTCCTATATTTGTTGCTCCACATACAAAAGGAACTTTAAATTCATCCTTTGCAATATGGTATTTATCATCAGCAGGAGTTAAAACTTCACTTTCATCTATAAAGTCAATATTTAAAGCTTGTAAAATTTGAGCTTCAACAAAGTGACCTATTCTAACCTTAGCCATTACAGGAATTGAAACAGCTTCTTGAATTTCCTTAATCATTTTAGGGTCAGACATTCTAGCAACCCCACCTTCTTTTCTTATATCAGAAGGAACTCTCTCAAGTGCCATTACAGCACAAGCACCAGATTTTTCTGCAATTATTGCTTGTTCCTTATTTGTTACATCCATTATTACTCCGCCCTTTAACATTTGAGCTAAATCTTTATTTACTTCTTTTCTTTCCATTTTTGAAAAGCCCCCTTTAAAAAATTTACTATGTGCCATATAATACAGAAAAAATTCCAAACACACAAATGTATGGATACAATTATAATGTAGAGAGCTTGATAATAGATAAAAAATTAAATATTTATTTAAAAAGATATGGTATAATTATCTAAAAAGGTTAGGAGGAACCAAAATGAAGGATACAATTTTATGGCAAGATAGAAAAAGAATTTTAGGAATGCCAATTTCATTTACAAAATATTTAATTAAAAATAATAGATTATATGTGTCAAAGGGATTATTTTCAACTGATGAAAATGAAATTCTTTTATATAGAATATTAGATTTTACTCTTAAACGTACTTTACTTGATAAAATTTTAGGGGTTGGGACAATAAAGCTTATTACTTGTGACCCAACAGATAAGGAATTATATCTTGAAAAAATTAAAAAGCCTAAAGAAATAAGAGATATGCTTAGTGATATAGTTGAAAGACAAAGAAAAGAATTAAACATTAAAGGTAGAGAAATGTATGGAGTAGCAGGAAGTCCTAAGTATAATGATGAAATACATCATATAGATGACTATGATGATATTAATGATTAGTTACTAAATGGGACTGTGGCACAAAGAATTTTTATAACAATATACATTGTAATATGCACTTAGCAAAGTACTATATATTGTATTAATTTTCTTGATGCAACAGTCCCTTTTTTAAATATAAAATTATTTAACTGAAATAAGAACAATATTGTTTTTTACGCTTTTGGTATCCTTACCAGAATCAGAGGTGTCTTTAAATAAATCTGCACAATTATTTCCACTTACAGATTATAATGAATCATCATAATTTTCACTTTCAACTTTTGTTAAAGTATAGTCATTTTCAGCATTTTTCTTAGCTATTATATCATATTCTTCTAAATTAAAATTTTCTATTACCTCTATAAGGTCTTCAGGATAATTAGGATAAGTAGCATAGCCACAGTTATATACTGCATAGCAAGCATCAACATAATCAGAAGCCTTTCTTACAGTTTTATATCTTTTTGTAGAAAGAAGGGCTGTATGGTCTTTTACACTTTCATAATAACTTGAATAAACCTTAAAATCTGCATTTATTGTATAAGAAGAGCAGTCATTATTATATTCATTAGTACTTAAATTTATAATATTACCATTCCAATCATTATAAGCTTTTATTCCAAATAAATTATTAGCTTCACTTGAAAGAGAAGATTTCCCCCATCCACTTTCTAAAATAGCCTGTGCAATAGTAAGACTAGGCAAAATATGATTTGTTTCATATCCTTCTAAAGCAGCTTCTTTAATAGAATCTATAAAATTTTTCTGAAAATCAGTTAAAGCATAGACATTTTTAGAAGTACCTGTCATTACCATTGAAGTTATAAGTAAAGTTGTTATTGATGATAAAATCATTCTTTTTTTCATTTTTTAAACCTCCGTAAAACAAAAATATTCATCTTGTGGTAAAAATTTGAAACTATGTATAATATATTACAATAAAATAATAAATTTGTAAATATATAGAAATAAAAAGTTTCCTATTAAGAACTAATAAATTTCTTAATAGGAAACTTTTTCTTTTAATCTTATATTATTTTCCAAGGTAAACAATATCCTTTTCTTTTTTGCATCTATCATCAAAGGGATTATTTATAAGGGCTTTTGTAAAAAGCACAGGGTAGTTATTTTTTAGATATTTCATATATTGTGCCCATTCAATAGCTAAATATTTATAAGCTGTTTCAATATCTTTAATTTTTCCATGCTCCATTCCCTCCTCCCTGAACTCATATAAAGTCCTTGTATGAATCTTGCCAGACTCATATTTTTCAATTTCTGTATTATATCTTGAATTTAATTCTTCTTTTAAATGCATTATTGCCATAAGCATTTCAGTAAAATTTTCATGGTCTAAAAGACTATCATTAGTTAGTAATGTTATTAAAAGGTCTCTATTTTTTTCAAGATTAGTTTTTATGTTTTTCAGATTAATTTTAGAAATATCTAGATTATATCTATGAGTTAAAATATCTTTTGTTAAAATATCAAATACTATAGTATCATCAAAGTTTTCTTTAATTGAATCTTGTTTTATTATTTTTAAA
>OJMO01002228.1_pt1 | contig 10875 bp, 10 predicted proteins | sample 1597241 | NCBI WGS metagenome assembly OJMO01 (sample SAMEA2452129, study PRJEB22498) | human gut metagenome | biome: human feces; feature: human gut; material: feces | place: Australia | collected 2012 | reverse complement strand
CCCAAACAGCATAACAACACCCCCGAATCTCAAAAAGGTTCGGGGGTTGTGCTTTGCTTTATATACTTAATAACTTTATAAATATAAAGTGAAATTATCATTGAAAATTTTCAATAACAGTGATAAGATAGAAACAGTTTATAAATCGGAGATGACGGTTATGTGGATCGTGTTTGCGTTTTGCTCAGCTCTCTTTGCCGGACTGACGTCAATTCTTGCAAAATGCGGTATTAAAAAGACAGATTCAACCGTTGCAACGGCAATCAGAACAATAGTTGTGCTTCTTTTCTCATGGCTGATGGTGCTTATTGTCGGCTCGGAAAGAGATATCGGCTCAATAACGCCGCACTCATTGATTTTTCTTATTCTATCGGGACTTGCGACCGGTGCAAGCTGGCTTTGCTATTTCAAAGCCTTACAGCTCGGAGATATAAATAAGGTCGTTCCGATTGACAAGTCAAGCACCGTTTTAACAATTCTGCTTGCGGCAATTCTTCTCGGAGAGAAAATAACTCTTTACAGCGGAATCGGAATTGCGCTCATCGCTGTCGGAACGTTTCTTATGATAGAGAAAAAGGATGTCAAAAACGATGTGCCGAAGAATAAACGCTGGATTTTCTATGCGCTCGGCTCGGCTTTGTTTGCAAGCCTTACTGCTATACTCGGTAAAATCGGCATTTCCGATGTTGAATCAAATCTCGGTACGGCAATCAGAACAGGCATAGTGCTTGTTATGTCATGGGTAATGGTTTTTGTCACGGGCAAGCAAAAAGAGATTAAGGGCATTGCAAAAAAAGAACTTTGCTTTATCTGCCTTTCAGGACTTGCGACGGGCGGAAGCTGGCTTTGCTATTATAAGGCGCTTCATGACGGACTCGCAAGCGTTGTTGTTCCGATTGATAAACTCAGCATATTTGTCACGATACTTTTTTCATACATAGTTTTTCACGAGAAATTATCAAAAAAGACAGCCTTCGGACTTTTTCTCACCGTCGGCGGAACGCTTTTGATGTTAGTAGAATAGAACAAAATATATTAAAATTGCACAGTTTTTCTTGATTTTACCTTTGTATTATGTTATTATAACTACAAAGGTAAATTTTTTAGGGGGATTTATATGAGCGATAAGGCAAAAGCCGGAAAGCTCTCCGGTAGGCTTATTTTTAATCTTATTCTGTTCGGACTCATCGGACAGATTGCGTGGAATGTTGAAAATATGTATTTCAACACCTTCCTGTATAATTCGATTTATAAAGGTGCAAGCCAGGCGGCGATTGACGGTTCAATCAATGTTATTGATGCCGTGAGTAAAATGGTTGCTTATTCGGCAATAACCGCCATGCTTACAACGCTCATCATGGGCGCATTAAGTGACCGTAAAGGTTCAAGAAACAAATTTATTTCTGTGGGCTACATAGTTTGGGGAGTTATTATCGGCGGCTTCGGACTTATTTCGAGAGACAATGTCGCTTCTGTTTTAGGTATGACGGATGCGGCAAAAATCCTTACAACAACCGTTTGGATTGTCATTATAATGGATATGGTTATGACATTTGTCGGCTCGACAGCCAATGACGCAAGCTTTAATGCGTGGGTCACTGACTCAACAACGACAAATAACCGTGCAACAGCCGAGAGTATTCTTGCATTCATGCCCATGGCTGCCATGGGATTGGTCATAGCGCTCGGCGGCGTTTTGCTTGCGGGAAACGACGTTCAAAAAAGCTACGAATATTTCTTCCTTATTCTCGGTGCGACTGTTTTGGTATGCGGAATTATCGGCTTGTTTACACTCAAGGATGCACCGAAAACCGTTGAAAACTCGGGCAATTTTTGGGATGACCTTATTTACGGTCTTAAACCGTCCGTCATTAAAGAAAATTCAAAGCTTTATCTTACATTGCTTGCGGTCTGCGCTTATTCAATTGCGGTGCAGGTTTTCTTCCCGTACCTTATTATCTATCTTCAGCACAGCCCCGACGGATTTTTCATCGCTTAAAATTACACCGACGCTGATTATAGTTGCGGCTGTTTGTCTCATTGCGCTGATTGTCGGAATTATATTAGTCGGAAAGCTTGCCGATAAATACGGTAAAAATAAGCTTGTTATACCGATGCTGGTTTTCTTTGTTGCAGGACTTGTAATTCTTTATTTCGCACATGATATAAAGCTTCTTCTCATCGGCGTTGTACCCACGGCGGTAGGTTATTGCTTGCTCGGAATCATGCTCAATGCGGCTGTCAGGGATTTTACACCCGAGAGCAAAACCGGCCTTTTCCAAGGTGTGAGAATGGTATTTGCCGTAATGATTCCCATGGTTGTCGGTCCTTATGTCGGCAAAAAGGCGATATTCAGCTCAGGCGTTTACTATACCGATGACTACGGCGTTTCGCAGATTGTTCCCGCTTCGTCAATGTTCCTTTACGCGGCGATCGTTTGCGCAGTTTCCCTTGTTCCTATTGTAATTATTCTTTGCAAGGGCGGTTTTGCCGTGTCGGAAAACAAGAATAAATAATGCTTTAAATAAGATCCGTATTGACGGGTCTTATTTTTTGACCGCAAAAGTAATAAAAACGGATTACATATTTTTGTATATTAGGCCGATTTTCAGACGATTAAAGCATAATTATATTGACAATTTGTTGTTTTGTAGTATAATACAATAGCGTATTTGCACAGTGGAATAATGTGCCTTAGCAGGTTTATCTTTAGGTGATTTTCAAACAATAGTCAAGAAGGTTTTACGATGATATCTGTTGTTCTTGCCGCATATAAGGGCGAAAAATATATCGGAGCTCAGGTCGAGTCGATAATTTCTCAGCTCGGCGAAAATGATGAGCTGATCGTTTCAGACGATTTCCCGTCGGGAGATACAAGAAAAGCCATTGCCGATTTGATTGAAAATGACAAGCGAATCATCTATCTCAACGGACCCGGAAGGGGAGTGATCGCCAATTTTGAGTTCGCGATTTCCAAGGCTCGGGGCGATTATATATTCCTTTCGGATCAGGATGATGTTTGGCTTGACGGTAAAATCAATACCGTTTTGAAAGAATTTTGCAACGGTTCGGATCTGGTTCTCCACAATGCGTTTATTACGGACGACGAGCTTCACAAAACAGGGGAGACCGCCTTTGAAATCAATAATACAAAAAAAGGCTTTTTCAGAAATATAATTAAAAACTCATATCAGGGCTGCTGCATGGCTTTTCGCTCAGAGATGAAGAAATATATTCTTCCGTTTCCGAAAAAGATTCCGATGCACGATCAATGGATCGGCTTGATTGCGGAGAAGCACGGCAGAATCGGTTTGATAAACGAGCCTTTGATTTTATATCGTCGCCACGGCGGCAATGTCACGGGTAACGGAAGCAATTTTATTACAAAGTTCAAATGGAGAGCGGATATTATTTTGTCCGTCATCGGACGCTGAACGTTACCGAAAAAGGAAAGTAGGTTAGTGTATGAACAATATGGTCTCGGGAAGCATTGTTACTTTTAACAACATCTCCACCATAGAAAAAACGCTTGAAACAATTTTTACTCAAACTAAGGATATTGATTTTAAACTTTACATTGTTGATAACGGCTCAAGTGACGGAACGCCTGAATTTGTTGAAAAGAATTATCCTCAGATTTCGGTCATTCGAAACGAAAAAAATGTCGGCTTCGGTGCGGGACATAATATAATAATTAACTCGGTTGAATCGAGCTATCATGCGATTATCAATCCCGACATCGTGCTGAAAGAAAATGTAATCAAAAAAATGGTTGACTACATGGAAGAAAATCAGGATATCGGTCTGCTTTCCCCGAGGATTTGTTTCCCTGACGGACGGGATCAGATACTCGGCAAACGCAATCCGAGGCTTAAATATCTCGTTGCAAGCAGGCTTAGAGGCGATGAGCCGGGAAAGCTTCTCAGGGAGTATGCTATGCTTGATTGTGACCTTTCCAAGCCGATTCAAATTGAAAACGCAACGGGCTGTTTTATGCTTCTGAGAACGGAAGTGCTTAAAAAAATCGGCGGCTTTGACGACGGTTATTTTATGTATTTTGAGGACGCCGACCTTACAAGGCGTGTCAACGAAGTTTCAAAGTGCGTTTACTATCCCGATGCGACAGTTAATCATGTTTGGGGCAGAGAGAGCAAAAGAAATTTGAAGCTGATGTGCATACACATTGATTCGATGTGCAGGTATTTCTGTAAGTGGAAAACGATATGAGGTGATACAATGGATGAAAATACCAAGAAAATTCCATTAAAGCAATATGCAAAAAATGCATACAAATACAGATACTTGATGCAGGAAATCGTTCGCAAGAACGTCAAGCTGCAATACAGAAATTCCTTCCTCGGAATTTTTTGGACAATGCTGCAGCCGTTTCTTACGATGCTTGTTCTTGTTTTTATCTTTACAAAGGTTTTCGGAAAAGCGAGCGACGGTATTGTTTGTTATCCCGTTTATCTTCTTACGGGACGTCTTTTGTATGAGTTCTATACTCAATCAACCAACAGAGCAATGAGATCAATAAGAAACAGTGCTTCCGTGCTGAAAAAGGTTTATGTACCAAAGTATATTTACCCGATTTCAAATGTCTTTTCTACGTTTATAACGTTTCTTATTTCGTTACTTGTTTTGGTTTTTGTTATGGCTTATTTCCTTATCAAAAATCAGTATACGCACGCATATCCCGATCTGCATCTTTCGTGGTATATTTTTCTTTCTTTTGTGCCGATTATATTTCTTTGCATATTCAGCACCGGAATAGGTCTTATTCTTTCGGTTCTCAACGTTTATTTCAAGGATATTGAGTATATTTACAGCGTTATTACACTAATGCTTTTCTATGTTACGCCTATTATGTACAGTCTTAAAACCCTGCACAAGAGCGGTGTTAATGCAATTGTTATGAAAGTTCTGATGCTTAATCCGCTTTACAGTATTCTCGAAATGTTCCGCTCATGTGTTCTTTACTGTTCAATTTGGAACTGGAACCATTTCTTTTATGCGTTGGGCGTTTCGATCGTCACGCTTGCAATCGGACTTATCGTCTTTTACAAGCATCAGGATAGATTTATCCTTTATATCTGAGAGGTGACATTATTTTTATGAGTCAGCCGGCTATTGAAGTAAAAAATGTCAGCATACTTTTCAATATGAATAAAGAAAAGGTTGACAATTTAAAGGAATATTTTTTAAAACTTGTAAAGCATCAGCTTATGTTCACGGAGTTTTGGGCATTAAGGGACATTTCTTTCACTGTTGAAAAGGGTGAAAGGCTCGGAGTGCTCGGATTCAACGGTGCCGGCAAGAGTACCTTGCTCAAAACCGTCGCCGGTGTTTTGAAGCCTACAAAGGGCTCGGTTAAGGTTCACGGAGTTATTGCTCCGCTGCTTGAATTGGGCGCAGGCTTTGACAGCAACTATTCCGGCAAAGAGAATATCTTCCTTTACGGTGCAACAATGGGCTATTCGCGGAAGTATATCGAAGATAGGTATGATGAAATTGTTGAATTCTCGGAGCTAAAAGATTTTATAGATGTTCCCGTAAAGAACTATTCCTCGGGTATGAGAGCAAGACTCGGTTTTGCGATCGCAACGGCTGTTGAGCCTGAGGTTCTTATCCTTGATGAGGTTCTTTCCGTCGGTGACGCAAAGTTCCGTCAAAAGAGTGAGAACAAAGTCAGGAGTATGTTTGACAAGGGCGTTACGGTTCTCTTTGTATCTCATAATACCGAGCAGGTCAGAAGACTTTGCGACAAGGCGATTATTCTTCAAAAAGGTCAGATTATCGCTTCGGGTGAGGTAAACGAGGTCTGCGACATCTACGACGCTATGGTTAATAAAAAATGATTTTTCGGGGATAGGGAAAAAACGGAGAGTCATATGAAGAATATATTTTATACTTTTTATGCGATAATGTTCGCAATTTTTCGCATTTTTCCTGTAAAACTGAATAAAATTGTTTTCCTTTCTCCCCATAACGAGAATTTTAACGACAGCCTCGGAGCGGTCATGGATGAGGTCATTCGACGTGACGAGTTCAGAGTGATTATGATTTCGGGCAGAGATCTTAAGTTTAACCGCTCAAGGCCGCTTCACAGCATAGGAAGGATAATCGGCTTTTTCACCGGAAAGGCTTTTCACCTTGCCACGGCGAAATATGTTTTTTTAAATGATAATTTTATGCCGATGGGGAAGCTTCATTTCAACAAAAAAGCTGTTATAACTCAGCTTTGGCATGCCGAGGGAGCTTTTAAAAAATTCGGTCTTGATATTGAGCAGTCCGAAAAAGTCAGAGCGCTTGAAAAGGCAGGCAACGCAAAATTGACCTATGTCGTTTGCTCCTCGGAAGATGTTGCTCCCATTTATGCCGGTGCATTCGGCGTATCTGATTATAAGGTTCTGCCGCTCGGATCTGCGAGATCGGATTATTTCTTCAGAAATTTTAATCTTGACCGTATGCGAGCCGATTTTGACAAGAGATATCCCGAATGTAAGGGCAAGAAGCTTGTTCTTTACGCTCCTACATTCAGAGATAATCCGGCGGACGACAGCAGAATTCTTGCAAACTTCGATATTGACGCATTCAACGAAAGATTCGGCGATGAGTATTCTCTCCTCATACGTTTGCATCCGCAGGTTCATGCCGATGTTGAATTCCACGGAGCCGTTGACGTTTGCAAATATGAAAACACGCTTGAGCTTATGAAGCTTTGCGACATTCTTATAACCGATTATTCGTCGATTTGTATGGATTTTGCAATTCAGAACAAGCCCGTTTATTTCTACGCTTTTGATTTGGAACGCTACGAAAAGGAAAGAGCTTTTTACTTTGACTATGAAAGCTACGTTCCCGGACCTGTTGCAAAGGATTTTCAAACTCTCCTTAATCTCCTGAACAGCAATGTTTCCGAGACCTACAGATTGAGAAGAAATGATTTCAACTACGCTAATTTCGGTACGCCCGACGGAAAAGCTGCCGAAAGAATTGTAGATAAAATAATTTACGACAAATAAAAAATCAGCCTCGATTTGCATTTGCATTTCGAGGCTGTTTTTATTTCATGTTTATGTCCTTAAATTTTGAAATCGGCGTTTCCGACGGATTGTAGTTTTCAATATAATCAAGCAGGTCGGAAGGGGAGTCGGAGATATAGTAAAGCTTCTTACATTCCTCATTCATAAAGTGATTGTCGATTCCGTTTTGAATGAACTTTTGCAGACTGTTATAGTAACCGTTCGTGTTGAGAATTGCAATCGGTTTGTTATGACGGTTGAGCTGTTTAAGCGTAAGTATTTCAAAGAATTCGTCAAACGTTCCGATTCCGCCCGGAGTGATGATGAAAGCGTCGGACAACTCTTCCATTTTCATTTTACGCTCACGCATATTTTTGGGATATATAAACTCCGTGCAATGCTCGTAGAGTATGCCGTCTACGTTGAAAAATTCGGGAGCAATTCCGATTATTCTTCCGCCAAAGCGGTGTTCGCCTCTGGCGGCCGCACCCATGAGTCCGTTTGCACCACCTCCGAAAACAAGTCCGATACTTCTTTTTGCCATTTCTTCGCCGAGCTTTTCTCCGGCGTCGATATAGTATTGTTCAATCGTTGTGCTCGATGCACCGTAAACACATATATTCATATTCTTCTCCCATCAAAAGCTTTCTTTAAAAAATTTTTTTATTTCTTCTTTTGAAGCCGCGGCGCTGCCCTGTAAAAGCTCCGAGGAGCCGCCGCCGCGACCGTTTAAGGCTGAGATAATTTCTTTCGATTTTTCACGCAGGTCAATGCTTTTAGAGGCAATTGCAAAGCGATATCCGTCATTATTATTGCCTGAAAAACCGGCACAAAGCTTTTCGGTTTTTTCTGCGCCGTTAAGCACAAGCTTTCGAAGGTCGTTCATGTCCGTATCCGCTTCAAAAATCAAAATACATTCGTCCGTATTCTCCATAGCCGAAGCCTTAAGCTGCGCAAGCTCTCTTTTCAGCGCGGCAAGCTCGATTTTCAATGCACCGTGTTCTTCATTAAATCTTTCAAAAGCCTGCGCCGTTTCATTTTGCTTTGCGCAAAGCACGGTCGCGACCGAGCGAAGATTTTCATACTTCTTTTCGTAATCCTCAAGCGCATTCTTGCCGCAAAGCAGATGAACACGTATTCCGCCTCTGTGACGTGCAAAGTCAAGAATTTTAATTATTCCGATTTCACTTGCCGAATAAACATGCACAGCACAGCAGGCGCAAACGTCGTATCCCTCGACAGTCACGATTCTGACATTTTCCGTCAGCTCAAGCTTGCTTCGATAGCTGAGATTTTTCAGCGTTTCTTCATCGGGATATTCACAGGTGAATTTTGCATTTTTGTAAATAGCCTCGTTAGCTCTTTTTTCAACATCAATCAGTTGTTCTCTTGTAAGCTCGCCGTCAAAGTCTATAGTCACGTCGTCGCCGAGATGAAAGCCGACATTCTCATAGCCGTAAAGCTTATGTACGATACCGGAAACAATATGCTCACCCGAATGGTTCTGCATACGCCGAAAACGCTGTTCCCAGTTGATTTCACAACAGAGTTCTTCTCCTATATTTAATGCCCTGTCGGCATAATGTACGATTTCGCCGTTTATAATCTGTACGTCGTTTATATCGGCTTCACCGATTTTGCCCGTATCCGCATACTGTCCGCCGCCCTCGGGGAAAAATGCCGTTTTGTCAAGAATGACCTCAAAACCGTTTTCGTTTTTACGGCAGTCAATTACCTTCGCGGTGAATGCCTTGATATGGCTGTCTTTATAATAAAGCTTTTCTGTTATCATTGTTTCACTCCTAACCTTTAGCATTGTATCACAGTGCAGAAAAAAATGCAATTCATTGATTGACAATGACCTGCATTATGATAAAATATTTCCGAGGTGATTTGATGGAATACACTCTTGTAAGGTCAAAGCGTAAAACTGTTGCTTTGCAGATAAATGCCGAAGGTGAACTGATCGTTCGTGCACCGATGCTTTATTCGGAGCGTAAAATAAAAAAACTCGTTGAAGAACACCGTGAATGGATAGAAAACAAAAAAGAGGAAAGCATTGAAAGAAAAAGAAATCACCCCGAGCTGTCAAATGAAGAAATTGCCGCATACAAAAAGCAGGCAAAAGCTCTGCTGCCGGCTTTAACAAAAAAATTCGCCGCAGTCATGGGCGTTGAATACGGAACCGTTAAAATTACATCCGCTCAAAAGCGTTTCGGCTCTTGCAGCGGGAAAAACAATATTTGCTATTCATATATTCTTATGCAATATCCTATTGAAGCGATTGAATATGTCGTTGTCCATGAGCTGGCGCACACCGTTCACCATGACCACAGCAGAGCGTTTTATGACATGATAGCCGAATATCTTCCCGACTATAAGCAACGGGAAAAATTGCTGAAAAAATGAAAGCTTTTTTTAAAATTATAATTCAATTTATTAAAGTATAATTTTGTCGATCTATTATAACCGTTTTCAGTGATAGATTTTTGCAAATGTCATACATGACTTTATTAAAAAAGGCTATGTCAAAATGAATATATATTGTGCTTGTTTTTGTAGTTTTTAAACAAAAAGTACATATATGTATAAAATTTAATTGATTTTTACATTTCGATGTGATAACATAATAATTGTTGTAATAACGCAATTTTATCAAGGAGGAATTGATATGAAAGCAAAAAAAGCGTGCAAAAAAGCGTTATCGATCGTTTTGGCTTTAACGCTTATGCTCACAACATTTGTTTGCTTTGATATCGGAGCGCTTTTCGGCTCGGCTGTTGATACAAGCTCGGCTGTTACGGTTTCCGATAACAATGTAAGCAATGTGTACTTTTATGCTCCGGAGCAGATATATCTTGAGCCGTCATTGACGGGATATACAGCCCAGGGCAAGTACAAGTATCAGTGGTTTGTCGATTCAAACGTCGATGAATCAACAAAATTACAAACTCTCAGAACGGGTGAGAATTCAGCAGGTAATTTTTACTTCTATTATGAGAATGCAAGCCAGATTTCAATTTCCTATAAGTATCTTAACAATGATATGACGGATATGACGGCTTATCAGAACACAAGCGCAACTACCACAACGGCGGATTATGCAAATGCAAACTGTAATATTAAGCTTGACGCTTACGCAACTCCTTTGAGAGCTTCCAACACAAGCGGCACAAGCTCATATATTTATTACACGGTAGCAGGCAATAAGATCAGCACAACGATCACTCGCGAGAGTGAGTCTCCGTATCTTCTTGCCGCAACTAACGGTTACTACATTGAGTGGAAGGCAACATTTGTCGATAAGCTTGACGGTCAGACCAAGGTTGCTTACGCTTATACATATGTTTATAAGCCGTATATTCAGCCTGTAGGTGTTGCCAACCGTACAAAGAACAATTCAGGTTCTAACAGCTTCGGAAGTAACTTCTCGTGGATTTCCGGTGTTCACGGCATTACAGCCGACGGTACAGACGGTACACATTATCCGAACTCGGCTAAGGGCACAAGCATGCTCGTGCCTTTCTCATCAACAAATCCGACAGGCGTTCAGCTCGGCGAGGTAGGCACACAGTATTATGCTCAGTTCGCTGCTGCTGTTCAGACTAACGGTTATTTCACCTATACCGGAATGAGCAATACCGGCTCGGCAGGATGGCTTAATGAGGACGGTACAAACAGCCCGTATACAAAGATAAAGTCTTTTGTTTACAACAATGTTGACAACGGCGGAAGCAACCACAGTTTTTCAGTATATAATCTTACAACAGCTCCTACAGCTAAACTTACTGTTGATGTCAGCCGTTATACAAATATGAATCAGATCCCGAACCTTTCGGCAGGTCTTGTT
>OJMO01002224.1_pt1 | contig 10882 bp, 10 predicted proteins | sample 1597241 | NCBI WGS metagenome assembly OJMO01 (sample SAMEA2452129, study PRJEB22498) | human gut metagenome | biome: human feces; feature: human gut; material: feces | place: Australia | collected 2012 | reverse complement strand
TTGACATCCCGACCGAGAGAATGAAGGTCAATCAGGAATACGGCCCTGAATTGGCGGATCTCTTTGAGAAATACGAGTTCAATTCCCTTAACAGATTCATAGGCCACGTCGGCGCGGCGGAGAAAAAGCCTGACGCCGAGCTGCCTGAAATCGCCAAGGTGCGTCCGACGGAGGCGGTCAAGGCCGCCGTGAAGGCCGGAATGTGCTCGGTAATCACGGAAGGAGCCGACGGGGGCATATTCACAAAAACAAGAAGGATCATTGTCGGGGCTCGCTCCGGGAAGAGGATTGTCGCGGCGGAAGGTGTGGTTCAGGAGTTCAAGGCGCTGCTTGAGAATGACGCGGTGGCGAAATGCGGCGATGACCTTAAAAGGCAGATGAATATTCTGGCGGCGGGCGGAGTGACGCTTCAAGGCAGGCTTCACGACATCGCCTTGATGCACTATCTGCTTGACCCTGAGAAGAGTCACAAGATCGAAGTGCTGGCGCAAGGCATTCTGGGAGTTTCTCTTGAGGGTGTCTCCGGGAAAGATTCAGCTCCGGCCACCGGCTCACTGTTCGATGACATTCCTTCGGACGAGGTCTTAGCGGACAGGAGCAAAGAAGCAGCCGTTCTGCTGTCGCTTCAGGAAAGAATACGCGAGGATCTGGTAAAGGCGTCGGCCGCGGACCTGTATGACACTATGGAAGAGCCTCTGCTGAAGGTTCTCTCCAAGATGGAGCGCAACGGGGTCAAGGTCGATCTTGATTCCTTGAAGGATTTCACGGCGCATCTTCGTGAGGAGGTCGCGTCCCGGGAGTCCAAAGTCCGTGAGATGGCCGGGGAACCGAACCTCAACGTGTCTTCTCCGAAACAGATCGGCGAGCTATTGTTCGAACGGCTGCACCTTTCCGACAAGCCCAAGAAGAACGCCAACGGGACATATTCAACGGAGGAATCCACCTTGCTTGATCTGGCGGAGAAGCATCCTGTCATCGATGAGATTCTTGAGTATCGCGCTGCCCGCAAACTGCTCTCGACCTACATAGAGCCGTTCCCAGGGTACATCGACCCTTCCGATGGCAAGATCCACACGACTTTCAACCAGGCCTTGACGGCGACAGGACGGCTGAGTTCCTCAAATCCGAATCTCCAGAATATTCCTATAAGGTCAGAGCAGGGCAAGGAAATCCGCAAGGCATTCGTGCCGAGCGCCCCGGACGGTATGATCCTTTCGGCGGACTATTCACAGATCGAGCTGAGGATCATGGCGCACCTGAGCTGCGACCAGCATCTGATCACAGCCTTCAAGCAAGGTGTGGACATCCATGCGGCCACGGCGGAGAAGATTTTCGGCATCCCTCACGAGCAGGTCACGGCCGACCAGAGACGCATCGCCAAGACCGCCAACTTCGGCATCATGTACGGAATCTCGGCGTTCGGCCTGGCGCAAAGGCTGCGGATCGGCCGCAAGGAGGCCCAGAAAATCATAGACGATTACTTTGCCGGTTTCCCGTCCATCCTCTCGTTCATCGAGGACACGAAGGCCTCGGCCCGCGAGACCGGCTATGTCGAGACCATCTTCGGAAGAAGAAGGTATATTCCTGACATCAATTCCAAGAACGGAACGTTGAGGACACTCGCCGAGAGGAACGCCGTCAACGCTCCGATCCAAGGCACATCCGCGGACATCATCAAGATGGCGATGATCGAGGTTGACAAGGCGATGGCCGAAGCCGACATGAAGAGCCGGATGGTTCTCCAGATCCACGACGAGCTTGTGTTCGACGCGATCCCTGAGGAGATTGAGGATCTGAAGCGGATTGTGATTGACAGGATGGAAAATGTTGTAAAACTTTCAGTACCACTAACAGTAGAATGCAATTATGGGAAAAACTGGCTCGAAGCCCACTGATGAACTGATCATCTTGGCACAAAGAGGAAACGGTCTGGCTTTCACAGCTCTCTGGGACCGTCACATAGAACAGCTTAGGTCTTACATCAAGGCCCGTTTCAAGAATATAGACGACTACGCGGCGGATGACATCTGCAGCCGCAGTTTCGAGAAAGCCTTCAGGCAGATCATGTCCTACGACCAGTACAAGAGCCGTTTTTTGACATGGCTCTGCACTATCGCCAAGAACACCGCCTTGGACACTCTGGAGCAAGAGCAGAGAGTTCATCCAAAGAACCAAATCGTCTATCTTGACGACGAGAGCAAGCCGTCCGGAGTGGAGGTCATCCCGGACCAGACGGAGGATGCGCTCAACACCTTGATCAAGACTGAGAACGAGGAGGAGCACGCGAAATATGTCGAGCGTCTTCCGGAATTATACCGTGAGATAGCCCGCAAGAGGCTCATCGAGGGAATGAAATACAACGAGATCGCCGAGGCGCTTGACATGGAGCTCAACACAGTCAAGACTCGCATCCGCCGCGCCAAGAAGATGATCGATGATCTGAGGAAGCAGGAGGAAGGCGCATGATAGGGTTCGCCGACTTCGAGGCATTTCTGAAGGCGTCGTTCCCGGACATGACTGACGGGATGGTGGAGCGTTTCCGTCTTATGGACGCAGGCTACCGCGACTGGAACGCCAAGATCAACGTCATCTCCCGCAAGGACATCGACAGTCTCTATGACCACCACGTCCTCCACTCCCTCGCGATTGCTGAATATCTCCGCACACAGCGTCCGGAGGTATATTCAATGTTCACCGCGCCGCACCCGAAAGGCTCTGTGGCATCCGCCTCACAGAAAGGATCTTATTCTACGGTCATAGATCCCATCACCTCGCCAGATAACGCCGCACAAGCCGCATTAAGGGTTCTGGACCTCGGCACCGGTGGCGGCTTTCCCGGCATCCCTCTCGCTGTGATGTTCCCGAACGTGAGGTTCACCCTCTGCGACTCGGTCGGCAAGAAAACAATCGTCGCCAGAGAGATTGCGAATATGCTCGGCCTTGACAACGTGGAGATCGTCAACGCCCGCGCGGAAAGTCTTCCTGGCCGTTTCGACTTCGTGGTCTCCCGTGCCGTGGCCTCCCTGACCGACTTCTATCCGTGACGGCCATGCCGGAGTTCGTGAAATGGGTTTGGCCCCTGATCGAACGCGGGGAGCGGGGTTCGCTGCCGAATGGCATCCTCTACCTCAAAGGCGGCGACATCAACGAGGAGATCTGCGCCCTGATGTCCCGTGAGCGCCTCCGCAAAGGCTCCGTCTCCACCTGGCCCGTCACCACCTGGCTCTCCGACCCATATTTCGCCGGCAAGTTCGTGATCGACATCCGCCGATAATCCGCATCCTCGGTCGCCGAACCTGCCGAAGCGAGCCTGTCGAAGCGACCGTTTCCCATGTATCCAGTCACTTCGGCAAGCTCACAGTGACTTTAGCAATCGTTGTGACCATCCCCTGAAAGCAACGTCCAAGGATTGCCCTGAACCATGTCCAAAGCCTCAAGCCGCCCGATCATGAAGTCATTGTCATCATCATCATGATCCGTGGCCTTGGCCTTCCCGAGATAGCGGAGTTTTCTGAGCAGATCACGCTCGTTCTCATCAGCCACGTTGTACGCCCGCTGGACAATCTCATCGAACGGAGTCTGCCTCGTCAGCAGATCGCTGGCGACCTCCTTGGAGATTTTCTTCTCGATGATGTCCGTCGCATAGACAAGCAGACGTCCCAGAAACCGAGGGCAGCTGATGTCCCCGGACTCCTTCAACAGAGGGGCATAGCCTCCAGGAATCTGAGCCCGTACCTCTCCCCCGCCGGCGGTATTCCCTTCAATCATCCGCGCCTCCAATTCAGAATAATCCCTATGGCCGATCAACGAGCACAGCAGCGACCTGAAATTATCCTCATCAAGGACATCCACAGCATGAACCATCAGACGACGGATCTCGTCAGCCGTCTCGGCGGAGACGCTATCGTATTCCTTGATGATCATTGAATATATCGTAAAATCACCATCATCATTATGACTCAAAGTCACTTCCGCATCCCTGTACATCCCATTGATCCTTTCCACCTCATAGTTCACTGAATATGCGAACTGCTCCGGCACAGGCGCCGGGAACCGCACCATGATGATCAGCCTGTTCCCCTCCACCACAAGTACCGGCGTGAACACACAATGCCTTGCCTGCACCTCCGTCAAGTACTTGTTCCCGTCAACGTGCGGCCGAATCCCCGCATTCCTGAACATCAGTTCCACGCACTCCGCCAGAGACATCTCCTTTCGCACATCTTTTTGTGAAGCGACATTCGTCTCATCATTTTTCTGTTTCTTTCCTTTGAACAAATTTAATATTCCCATGATTATAAATTGGTTATTACATTATCATACATCTCAGACCTTCTTCCGTACTCACATGTTATTTCACCTCATCCCGGCACCTGAACGCCACAAAGGTAGTGAATATTTTCATATCCATAGAGATTCTTTCCCTTTTGATCAGTATAGAGCAAAGAATCACGCCGAATCTATCACTATGTTAATTGACATATTCCTAACATATTCATTGCCAAAAGAATTTGGATTTTCGCCGAATAGTGCATATCTTCGCAATTGCTACCGCAGGTTTCTTCGCCGCGGTAAACATTAGAGCATCGGGAGAAATCATCTCCTCAACCGAGAATCTGACAAACTCTTTTGAATAAAGGGACCGTTCCTCCCGAGGCTCTTTCTATTCGCGGCCTCACGTAATAAAAAGGCCATGATATACGAGTTGACCATCTTTCGTTTATAATGTTGATAGGCTGACGGTTATAGCAAACGCTTCTTGGTAATAAATTGTCTGTATATGATTTAATCTCCCTTGCGGTCATCATTGTCGTTACGGATTTACAAAACGCCTTCATGTCAATGCCGGACTGAAGCACCTAAAAGGCACATTCTCATGAAAATCATGCACCATCGCCTTGGAGTTTTTCAGCCCGATCCAGCGTCCACCGACACAAACTCGCCCTGTGGCTGAAAGCCTTTTGTAAAATTCTCACCATCGTTTTCCTCAGCGCAGTCCGTCCGGTGGACTCTAATCTGACCGGACAAAATGCAAGATTTCTACATTTCGTCCGGCCAGCAAGGCTCCCACCGGACATAAATAACAAGTATAGTTCGCTAAAAAATGCCAGTAGAAGTTTGATAAATGAATATAAATTTCTAAATTCGCCCCAGCGGATTTAACCGCAACGGCCGCATAGGCCCATTGACATACGAAAGTGTTGACGCACCGTCCTCAACCTGAGAATCTGACAGTTTAAAAGGAATAAAGGGACAAAGCTACACTCTCATCACGCGTAGAACTGACACGCGGGACGGCGTACCTTTTGCAACGCCCCCGAGTCATTTCATATAGGTGTGGAGTACCGTACCGCTTGTCTTTATTCAGGCTTTGTCAGAGCCCTCAGTTGAACAAGCTTACCGGGACTCCACACTTTCTTTGTTTATGAGTATTGAGATTGCAACAACATTGGAAATCACTGTAGAACCGAAAGAACACACTCACAATGAAAAGTAAAACAGGACAACCTGCAAGTGGATACTTGACCGACAATGATAACAGAATGGATAACTCGTGGGGACACAAATCCATGAGTGAAAAAAGTGATGCCCTGAAAGTGGGTAAGGGCGGGTATGTACCTCATCCACTTGATCTTTCAAAGGTAACACTGTCCGAAAACCTGCAGTCAAAAGTTGAAATGATAGCAAAGAATGTCCATGAGGTCTGGGCCGCCAAACGCATCGCCGAAGGCTGGAGTTATGGAGCGGTAAGAAATGATGAGCACAAGCTTCATCCTGATATATGCCGTTACGAAGATCTCCCCGAAAGTGAAAAGGAATATGACCGCGCCACTGTCGAGACTACACTGAAAGCATTGCAGTATCTCAACTCGAAATAGATTTAAATGTACAACCTCAAACGGACAGTAACGGCATGATAAAAACAATCAAGAGAACCACATTGAATAGTTTATTTCGAGATATTCATATTGCGATTCTAGCACCCCTTACTCTAATAATAGCTTTACTTTTATATATCTTCTATGGCGAGACTCCCTTTGACATAGTATGTTTATCAATAGGCGTAGTAGGAATATTCTTTTCCATCTGTTTTCTGTTTCTATGTTTATTTCGTCCTATCGCCAGAGACAGAATGTTGGTCAAAGGACACTTCACCTTTGACGTGATTCTGTTTGTCTTTTTCATTCCGTTCATCTATACTGTTATCTTCAAATGCTTCAATATAGTAACCAACTCAGACTTATTATCATCCACTGAAGGTGAATACAAAAACGCAACCCTATTCTGGGACATCTATTATCATTTCGTGAATCCAGGAAGCCAACACATGGCCACAGCCCACGGAAGGCTCTTCTCAGGGCTAATAGCAATCTCCGGAATTATCCTGCTTAATGGAGTTCTGATTTCCACGTTGACAAGTTGGTTCGAGCGGAGAAAAGAACAATGGACTAATGGGGACATACGCTACAAAAAGCGAAGTTTTAGGGCGTTCCGCAATTCTAAGGAATACGTCGGAAACAAAATCGCTGTGGTGATTGGTGCAGGCGAGAACGCACCGACAATAATCAAGAATCTTCTGGACGGTAAAGGAGAGACAAAAAAAGGCAGACCATATTATATTGTCCTTCTGACAAATGGCAAAGTCAAGGATGTCAGGGACAGGATTGCCTCTTACCTCAACGAAGAGGATTCTGAACGCCTTGTCATCTACAACGGGCAACTGGATTCCGTTGAAGAGGTCAACCATATTCCTATAGAGCTTGCTACGGAAATCTATGTACTTGGTGAGGAGAATGGCATAGGAGACGATTCAGCCAGCTACCACGACACTCAGAACATGAAATGCGTGCACAATATTGCCAGTTATCTAACTCAGAATCAAATCCAAAGGAGAATTATATGCAGAGTTCAGTTCGAGTACCAGACGACATATTCTGTGTTCCAATTCTCGGATCTGCCCGACAACATAAAAGAGCATCTTGTATTCATCCCTTTCAATCGTTACGAAAATTGGGCACAGGCAGTTTTTGTCGATAGCGAATATTCAGAGAAAAGCAAAGCGGACAATGAGCAAAGAATCATCAAATACACGCCTCTTGATGGATCCGGAATCTCTGTCGATTCTGACAAGAACGTTCATCTGATAGTAGTCGGAATGACGAAGATGGGAATAGCTGTCGCGATACAGGCGGCGCAGATAGCGCATTATCCTAATTTCAAGATAAACGGAGATAATCCGAACCGGACAAAAATCACTTTCATCGATCCCGATGCCGAGAATGAAATGAATTTCTTCATGGGAAGATACCAAAATCTGTTCAATCTGGCAAGGCACCGGTATCTGGACTTGTCGAAACGAGATTATTCCCTTGATACGAAATGGGTTGACCCTCTTCTATACCAAAGCAGCGAATATAAATACCTTGGTCCAAACTTCCTTGACATCGAATGGGAGTTCATCAAGGGATCGGTGGAACAACCAGGCGTTATGGAATATCTAAGGCGATCCGCCGATAACGCCTATAGCCCTAATAACGAGGAGTCCTGCATGACGAAAGATGACAATGGAAAATCTCTCCTGACAATCGCTATCTGCAACAAGTATTCAAACGAAGCTATCGCGGAGGGAATCTATATGCCAAGTATTGTTTACGACAAGGCACAGCAAATACTTGTCTATCAAAGAGAATCTTCTGAAATTCTGTACAACCTGTACTTCAAGGAAGACAAAGAACATGAACAATCCTGCAACAAGAGGTATTCTAAACTACGTCCGTTCGGTATGTTGAATGCAGACTTTACGATAGATAAGAACACTTACTACAGAGCAATGCTTTGCAATTATGTTTACTGTTGCGATTCTTTCGGCAAGATTTCAAAAGAACAAAATCTTAATGATATTATTGACCATATCAAGCAAGAAATCAGGAATTGCATTCTTGCGAAGAATACAACTAATTTGAACAATCAGGCAGAGGAGTCTTGGGACAAGTTATCTATATTTAACAAATGGTCAAACAAGTATCTATCAAACAGTTTCAAGACAAAGTTAAGAAGTATAGGATACACCTGTGACAAATACTTATGTGGCAAGAATCTTATTGAGCAAAAAATGGAGTCATGCAAAAAAAGCATGGCAGAATGTGAACATAACAGATGGAACACACAACAGTTACTGATGGGGCTCAGAGCATACACAGAAAACGAGAATAACGAATACATCACTATTTTGAATAGCGAAGGCGCAGGCACAGCAAAAGGGTTCAAAAAGTCAAAACAAAACGGGCGAGAAAAAGCTCATCTGGACATCCGTTCGTATTCTCGACTTAAAGAAGACGACCCTCAGAATCATTTATATGACGAGGTATTCAATGCCTGCATCCCAGAGATACTTGCTGTAGTTGAATCCTTTAGTAATGATTTAGTATAAGATATTCAACATGATAACAGCATCAGATTTCATACACCCCGAAGACGCGGCGGCGCTGAGACAACTGGAGAGCATTCCGGGATTCCCAGCGTTGGTGAAAAAGATTCTCTCTCTCGGGTTTGAGGAACTCCAATATGGGTTGAATATGGCCACTGCCATACGTCTCTCCCCTACCCAACTGCCGAACCTATACAATCATCTGCCTCCTATCTGTAAGAAACTTGGCATTCAGGAGCCGGAGTTATATCTCCAGATGAATCCTATGCCGAATGCCTTCACATTCGGAGACACGAGGATATTCATAACCATCACATCAGGGTTGGTTGAGATGATGGAGGGTGAGGAACTTGATGCCGTCATCGCCCATGAGTGTGGGCATATTGTCTGCCATCACGTTCTTTACCATAGCATCGCACAGATCATATTCAGTGGTGCGGCTTCTCTTGGAATATTAGGGCATTTGGCGATGCCTATACAGCTCGCGTTGTTGTACTGGTCCCGCAAAAGTGAGTTGTCCTGCGACAGGTGCGGCAGCGTGATCACTTCTCCCGAGGTCATCACCCGTGTGATGGCGCGGCTGTCTGGAGGTCCACGCTCAATCACACAAGAGATCAATTTCGAGGAATGGGCCAGACAGGCGGACAAATATGACGAGATCAAAAACGAGAATCTTTGGAACAAGTCTCTCCAGATTTATGCCATCGCCAAAGAAGACCATCCGTTTGCCGCCGTGCGTGTCCGGGAGATTCTGAAGTGGGGGCAAAGCCCTCAATATCAGAATTTGATGGAGAACATCAAATGGGAGGCATATAGCAGGAAATGTCCTAATTGTGGTCTGCTCGTTCATGACGACTGGACCTACTGCAAGTACTGTGGAACCAAATTATGAACATCCTAAAAAATGATAATGACATGTTTTTCGACAAGAACGGAATATTAGACATTGATGGAATGGTAGCAGACAACGACTCATTCAAGGCCATAATGGAAGACGGCATCGTCACCGAGGACGAGGTCAAAGCGCAGTCCGACAAGGTGATTGGGATCCTGCATGATATGGAGACCCGCTATTCAGAAGCGCAACTGGCAGAAATTAAGGATCTGTTGGCTGAGTCTGGAGTCCTCTACGCCGTGTATAATTTTTACTCAATTCAGAACATCAACAGATAAGCCATGTCCACATTCTGCACTAAAACAGTCTTTTACGGTTCGCCTTCGCTTATCCCGCAGATAGCCGAACATATTCAGAAAGATTTCGAGAAAGACGGATTCGAGGTCAGCAAAGACACCCTTTGCACAGGCGGCTGTGACATCTCCATCAGCAAAGGCGGCCTCTTCAAAGCCGTGATCGGCATGAAAACAGCCCTGAAAGTCACCCTCCTCCCCCAAGGCAACAACATCAGCTTCGAGGCCGGAGTCGGCATCTGGGGCCAGCAAGCCGTCCCCACCATCATCTCGATGCTCTTCTTCTGGCCCGTCCTCCTCACCCAACTCTGGGGCCTCGTCAAGCAGTCGCAACTCGACGACAGAGCACTGGCGGCGGCTAATGAGGTGGTTAATAGGCACTACAGCGAGAGAAGTTCATTTGGCTTTGCACAGGCAAATGACAAATCATCCACAAGATTCTGCACACATTGTGGAGCGGAAAATTTTTCCAACGCCAGTATTTGCTTCAAGTGCGGCAAATCTCTCTGAATAGACCCTAACATACACCTTATTAATAAAATACATAACAAGATTCGGAAAGGAGCATTGACAGTATTTATAATCTTTCCCAACTGTATAAAATCATAAAGAAACTGATTAAAAGATAAACTTAATATGGGATGTCCAATTAATACAATAACAGAGTTAGAAAATAGCCTAAGATACAGAAGGCAGAAGATGGTCATCGTTATTTTGGCTAGTGCAAATAGCGATAGCCGCGCTGTTGAAATTGTACTTAGGAACTTTCACGAGATGGATGTTTTGTCAGGTGATATAGACTTCTATTTGCCAGGATACTGCCTCAAACATCCTATTCCAATAGAAGCAAAAGAGTATTTTACAAATGAAGCTGCCAAGACGTTCCCTGATTTTCATTCATCAATGATGAAGCATCGAGGCTTATTATCACGGCAATTTAATGACAACGCTATTTCTCTTATTCAAGTTATCAACAGTCATAGACTTGGTCCTATTTTATTCAATGCCGCCGAATTTACGGATTTTGTATTAGAATTCACAAGGCGCATCAAAGGCTTTCATTACCTTGGTGGATGTCAAGCGGTCATTATTAAGCCCGATAATAATGGTATGCCAGACTATCAGAAAGCGAGGGTATTTGATTTAGATTCTGTAGCGTACTCGTCTGGTGGGCCATCTTTAGACACATTCTTATTCAAAACTTTTAATATCAATAGTTCGTTAATTTTTCCAGTGCCTAAGCGGCCCTGGCAGTAAATAAAACCA
>OJMO01002213.1_pt1 | contig 10911 bp, 4 predicted proteins | sample 1597241 | NCBI WGS metagenome assembly OJMO01 (sample SAMEA2452129, study PRJEB22498) | human gut metagenome | biome: human feces; feature: human gut; material: feces | place: Australia | collected 2012 | reverse complement strand
ATATACAACTATTAATGAACAGGCGATTGTAAGTCTTGTATACAGTGGTGAGTTTGAAACGAAGTACAGAATAGTTCTTAATTGGGCAATTCCCGAAAATATAGTTGATGGTGGCAAAAGAAGAAGCTCACGTCTCGCCCCTTACAGAATAGAAATGCTTGTAACACTCAGAAAAGGTGCAAGATGGGTTGAATTTGAAACGAAAATTAATAACAATGTTCCTAATCATTACCTTCAAGTTTCATTTCCAACAGATATTGATACAGAGTTTGTATATGCACAGGGACAGTTTGATGTTGTAAAGCGTCCAATTGCGAAACCTAATTATTCGCTATACGATGAAATTCCGATGACAGAGCATCCAATGAATTCGTTTGTTGATATATGCAATAAAAATGAAGGCGTGGCGGTTTTGAATACCGGACTAAAAGCTTATGAAGCAGATAATGACTATAATCATACTGTGTATTTGTCATTGCTGCGATGCTTTGAACTTCGCATATATGTAACTCCCGAGGAGCAGAACTATTCGAGAATAGAGAACGGTTCACAGTCTTTTGGTGAACATACTTTCCGATATGCTTTTATGCCTCATAAGGGTGATTGGGAAGATGCTCAAGTATGGAAAGCTGCTGAAGATTTTAATATGGAAATACTAATTGGACAGACAGCACCAACAGAACATGGCAAGAATCCTCTTGAAAAGTCATTTATTGAACTTGAAAATGAAAATCTACACATAAGTGCCGTAAAACGCAGTGAGGACGGCTTAGGGTGTGTGGTGAGATTATTTAATCCGTCAAGTGAAACAGTTAAAAATAGAATTAGATTTAATGGTGGCATAGCGGAGATATCAGATAAACAATCGCCAATAGAAAGACAGGTACACTCGTTTGAACTTCCGTGTACGGAAAATAGGAAGTGGGCAAGTGTTAAAAAAGTCACGCTTGAGGAACTTTCAGAGACAGAGCTTTCAGTGGATACAAATGGCTGGTGCGATGTTGAAGTTACTCCAAAACAAATTTATACATTAAAATATGAATAATGTGCCGAAAACATAATTAATCGGTAGTGAGAAAAAGTTTACCTCGTTTTTTGAGGTGAACTTTTCTTTTATAATGTTAATATAGTAAAGGACTGTTTAGAATAGGTTTTATTTATTGGACAATGGATACCTTCCAATATTCTCTCTCTCTTTCTCCCTACAAAAAAACAGTCCTTTTTATATAATTAAATCGAAAGGGTGATATTCATGAAAAAATTCTTAAGTCTTGTAACGGCTATTGTAATGACAGTGTCGCTTTGCATTATGCCTGTTTATGCACAGACATATGAGGAAGCTGCAGCAGACGCTCAAAATGCGGAAATTAACTATAATCGTTCTGTGCCTCTTGAGGTCAAGGGAAATAAAATAGTTAAGCAGGGAACAGATGAAATGGTAGTTCTTCGTGGTGTAAATGTTCCGAGTATGGACTGGGGTATGGCAGAACATCTATTTGAGTCTATGACAATGGTCTATGATAGCTGGGGAGCTAATCTGATACGTCTGCCAATAAATCCTAAATATTGGAAAAACGGCAGCATATGGGACGAAAAAAACTTAACAAAGGAACAATATCAGAAATATATTGATGATATGGTTAAAGCTGCACAGGCGAGAGGTAAGTATATAATTCTTGATTGTCACAGATATGTTATGCCACAACAAGACGATCTTGATATGTGGAAAGAACTTGCTGTTAAGTACGGCAATAACAGTGCGGTACTTTTCGGTCTTTTGAATGAACCACATGATATAAAACCGGTAGGAGTTGAAAAACCAACTACAGTGGAACAATGGGACGTGTGGTATAATGGCGGACAAATTATAGTTGGCGGTGAAGAAGTAACTGCTATAGGTCATCAACAACTTCTAAACGAAATTCGCAAACAAGGTGCAAATAATATCTGTATAGCCGGCGGTCTGAACTGGGCATTTGATATAAGCGGTTTTGCTGATGGCTATAATGAACGCCCAAATGGATATAGACTAATAGATACGGCGGAAGGCCATGGCGTTATGTATGACTCTCACGCATATCCGGTTAAGGGTGCAAAAACCGCATGGGATACGATAATAGGTCCGGTAAGACGTGTTGCACCGGTGATTATAGGTGAATGGGGATGGGACTCATCCGACAAGAACATATCGGGCGGAGACTGCACAAGCGATATATGGATGAATCAGATTATGAACTGGATGGACGATACTGACAATCAGTATGACGGAATTCCTGTAAACTGGACAGCATGGAATCTGCATATGAGTTCATCGCCGAAAATGCTCTATTCATGGGATTATAAGACTACGGCATATAACGGTACTCATATAAAGAATCGCTTACTTTCATACAACACTGCACCGGAAAAGCTTGACGGTGTATATTCAACAGATTTCAGCACAGACGATGTATTCAGAAGCTATACTGCTCCATCGGGTAAGGCTTCGATTAAATATTCTGATGAAAGCGAAAATGTAGCGATAACACCTGAGGCGGCGAACTGGTATGCAACACTGAATTTCCCGTTTGATTGGGATTTAAATGGAATTCAGACAATAACAATGGATATTTCCGCAGCAACTGCTGGAAGTGTAAATATAGGTCTTTATGGTTCTGATATGGAAGTATGGACTAAAGCTGTAGATGTAAACACAGACGTTCAAACAGTAACAATAGGCATAAATGAGCTTGTGAAACAGGGTAATCCGCAGACTGACGGTAAGCTTGACGCCGCTCTTTCCGGCATATATTTTGGAGCCGCTACTGCAGATACGGGATCTATAACTATTGATAATGTAAAAATTGTAAAACTCGCTACACCTGTTTATACTGCCAATACATATCCTCATAAGGATATGGGAGAGGAAAGCTATATTGATATAGATACGACTGGCTTTAAAAAACAGACTACGGCGTGGAATTCCAAATTTACGGGAACAACAATGCAAATTACGGATGCGAATGTCTTAAACATAAATGGTGAGACAACAAAAACAAAATGTGTGACATATACAAGAGATGCAACTGATACTGAGGGTTGCAGAGCAAAATTTGACCTTAATACTGTTCCGTCTATGAATGCCAAGTATTTTACCATTGATATCAAAGGTAATGGTATTGCACAGAAGCTGACAGTAAGTTTAAGTGGACTGGCATATATTACTGTAAATATGGCAGAGGACGATACTGATTGGCATCAATATATATACAGTTTAGAAGGTAATGTTGAATACCCTGAAGATATAACGTATGTTCAGATTTCAGCAGACACGCGAACAACTGCCGAATTTTACATTGATAATATTGGCTTCTCAAACACAAAGCCGAAACGTCTGATTCCGTATCCAGAAAAGACATTTGTTTATGATTTTGCTACTTATAATAAGAACACCACAAAATATGAGGCAGCAATATCCACAGAATCCGGAAGTGAGGGAGATACAATCGTTGCGACTAAAGAAGAAGGCGGGCTTGGATTTGATTCAAAAGCACTTGAGGTGAAATATTCAAGAAACGGAAACATACCGTCAAAGGCAAAGGTGGTTTATTCACCGAATGATTTCTTTAAAGGAAATGTAAATGACGATGAGCGTACTGCTAACCGTGCTACTTTAAAAGCTGATATGGAATATATGACAGACTTTGTGTTTTATGGAAAATCTACAAGCGGCAAGAATGAAAAGATAAATGTTGGGGTGATTGACACAGCAAGTGCGATGACTACTTATACAGACACTAAGGAATTCACTTTGACGACGGAGTGGAAACAATTTCGAGTTCCGTTTGATGAGTTTAAGATACTTGATGGAGGAAGCAATCTTGATTGTGCACGCGTAAGAGGTTTTATATTTTCTTCTGCTGAAAACAGTGGGGAAGGTTCATTCATGATTGATAATATAACTCATACAAGCATAAAAGGTGATATAGAATGGGGCTTACCAACTCCTACTCCTGAACCGACGCCTACTCCGCTACCGGACCCTGTAACTGTTACAACGGCAGAGCAGCTTGCAGCGATTACAAGCACTGAGGGAAATATAATTCTTGGAGCAGATATAGACCTTGGCACAACAGGCTTTACGACAAAAAGTGTGACACATCTTGACCTTAACGGTCATACATTGACATCTTCGGGACCGTTCGTAGTAGACACGAAATAACGATTGTTGACACAGGAAGCACCAAAGGTGCCATTATAAATACAGGTACAACGCAAACCTCTTATGGAATAAGAGGTACAACAGAAGCAGCGACAATAAATATTGACGGTGCAGAAATTGATGCGGGAGGTCAAGCGATATTGATTAATGTTGCAGGACGAAAGTGCAATATAAAGGACGCAGTAATTAACGGGGGCAGCTATGCCATAAACGTAGGAACGAACGGCGGTGAGATTAATATTGATAATGCTCTTATAAATAATAAAGCGGATTATAAAGGCTACGCACTTTATTTGCAGGGCGGTATTGCCATTATAGATGACGGAACATTTGGCTATAACGGAACCACAAACACTCTTCTTGTAGCACGTTCAAGTGAGTTGACAATTAATGGCGGCACATTCACAAATCCAAACAGTGGAAGAGGTGCTATAGTTACAGATAAACAATTTGTAGGTACTGTTACGATTAATGGAGGTGTTTTTGAGAATACAAATGCCGGAGGGTACAGTATCCTCGATAGCAATGAGGGCTATCAGTCTATAGACGCAGAAACAAGTGAGATTATAGCGTCACCGGTAATAAATATTAATGATGGAACATTCAAATCGGCAATAGGAAAAACAAAGTCAACAAACTCATCAGCAACTGAAATATCTATAAAAGGTGGGCAGTTTGCCGCAGACCCGACTGTGCTGTATCCAAATTGTATAGATACAGATATATATAGTATCACAAAGGTTGCCGAAGGCAAGTATGTTGTGACGAAAAAAGGGGTGGAACCAACACCGGAACCGACACCGGAGCCGGTAGCAAAAATTGTATCGAGTATTGAGGAAATTAACACTCTTACAGCGTCTGATGATTATGTAAAGTTGGGTGCAGATATTGATTTGGGAACATCAAGTATAAAGACAAAGTGTGCAATGCGTCTTGACCTTAATGGACATACATTGAGTGGAGGCGGCTCAACGGTCATAGAAGCAATGTATAACCTTACAGTTGTTGATACAGGTACAACAAAAGGCACAATCAAGAATGTTAATACATCAACTTCTTATGGTATAAAATTTGCAGTAAAAGATGCAGTTCTTACCATTGACGGAGCAAAAGTTGAGGCAATGAGTCAAGCGATAATGTTAAGCGGTACGGGTTCAATACTTCATTTAAAAGATTCTGTAATTAACGGAAATAGCTATGCGGTAAACCTTTCAAACGGTACTATAAATATTGAAAATACCGTTATAAATGATGATTCTGAATATAAGGGCTATGCTCTGTCAGTTGCCAATGGTACCGCGGTGATAAATAGTGGAATATTCAATTATAACGGGAATATGAGCAGTATTACCTTCTCGGGTTCAAGCGAAATTACAATAAATGGCGGAACTTTTAAGAATTCTGTTAGTAAAAGAGGTGCGATTAACACTGTAAAGGGCTTTTCCGGAACTCTTACAATAAACGGAGGCACTTTTGAAAATACCGCAGAGAATAACGGTTACAGTATTCTTGATGGTGATGAAGCCACTACAGAAACAGTGCCGGTAATAAATATCACGGGCGGAACGTTTAAATCTACTATTGGTGCGACAAAGCCCGCTAACACAACAACGGTCATCACTATTTCCGGCGGAACATATTCATTTGACCCGACAAGCTATGTTACCGACACGGAAACATACAGAGTTATTGATAACGGCGATGGTACATACAAAGTAGCTCCGAATTCACAGGTGTATTCTGTCACACTTAATGCGTGCGGCGGAAGTGAAGTAATGGTTGAGGATTTTAAGGAAGAAAATATCCCTGATAATGGTATTGAACTTCCTATACCAACAAAAGCCGGATACAAATTTGACGGCTGGTACACTGAAGAAAACAATGGCAGTCAGGTTAATGGGATAACAAAAGACAATCTGTCTGACATCTTTAGAAACGAAGCAACAGTCACATTATATGCACACTGGACTCTGTTAAATTATACGATAACTTACGAGGGACTTAATGATGCAACAAACACCAATCCGTCAAACTATACGGTTGAAACTGAGGCAATAACTCTTGCCGCTCCCGGTACAAGAAAGGGATATACATTTGGCGGTTGGTACACTGATGTTGAATACCAAAACAAGATAGAAATAATCGAACAAGGCACGACGGGAAATAAAATATTATATGCAAAATGGGATGAAATAGCGTCAGGAAGTATTACCGCAAGCTTTGTATCAACGGGAACAATTCCGTCAGATATAGTACAAGGTACGATAAATGTGACAGAAAAGGCATATGAAAATGATGAAGTTTCATTTACGGTTACGCTTCCTAAGGGATATACGTTGGAAAATGTTTTGTGTACTGCTGACGGAGAAAATTTAAACACTATTACAGAAGAAAATGGCAGCTATACATTCATAATGCCAGGTAAAAATGTTACGATAACAGTGAATGTACGTCCGATACAGTATACAATTAATCTGGATTTGCAAGAGGGTACAGGTACAACAACGACTATATACGGCAGTGTTGAAAATTTACCCGTTTTACCGAATGACAATCCGGAAAAACAAGGATATAACTTCAAGGGCTGGTTTGATGCACCGACAAAAGGAACTGTAATTACGATGGATAATCTTAATACCGCTTCAAATATGCTTGCACTGTTCGGAAATAATACAGAGCTTACAATTTATGCTCAGTATACAGAAGTGGGTAATTTTGTAGTTATATACTCTGCGGTAGGAGCGGATGAGGAAACAATTCCTACTGATAACACCCAATATAATATTGCGGAAACATCGATAATTAAAATTCCTAATCAAGAACCAAAAAAATTAGGATATACATTTGAAGGCTGGAAGACAGGCACTGATGACACGGTTTATAAATATGGTACACAGAATGACACATATACAGTCCCAAATGATATAAACGGTGCTATTACATTTATTGCACAATGGTCAATAAATGAATATGAGATTACATATGAGCTCAATGGCGGAATAAATGCCGAAAATGCTCCTGTATCGTATACTATTGAAACAGATACGATAACATTGCCAGTTCCGACAAAGGATGGCTATAACTTCGAGGGATGGTATACAGATGCTGCATTTGAAAATGCAGTTGCAGCTATTGCCAAGGGTTCCGTTGGTGATATGGTTTTATATGCAAAATGGTCGGAAAAAGATATGGCTGTATATAAGATAAACAGCTATGAAAAAGGGAATGTAAGCGTAAGAAAGCGTACAGACACAGATGATAGCTCAAGCGTTGTAATAGTTGCATTTTATAAAACATTAAACAATAATTCTGTCTTGATTAAGACGTCAATAGCCGAAATAGGAGCTATTGAAAAAGGTGATGATATATCAAAGACAGTGGAAGAACCGGAGGACTATTCTTATGCAAAAGTATTTATGTGGAATGACTTAAATGGAATGATGCCACGTTGTAATTCGCCGAAGATGGATAAATAATATAACAAAACATCTAAATATTAATTTATAAACAGAACATATAACCGACTGTAAATTCTTATCTTAAAAAACGTTACCCATGTCAAACTAAATGGAATTTTGTGTCGTTTGTATGTTCTGTTTGTTATTTATTATAAAATAAATTAAAAACGTGCAAATATTATACCAAATCAGAGTGGTTTTTCTATATACCCAATATAATTTATAGTGACAAAACGGATTAGCCATATCCGTAAAAGTGTATAAACTCTATGTTTTTCAGTGTTTTGCACATGGCTATTATAAATATCAAAGGAGTGAAAATAGTGTCAGAACTTTATCCTGTTCGCCTTATTCCTGTTTTTAAGGATTATCTCTGGGGTGGAACAAAATTAAAAACTGTGTTTAATAAAAAATCAGAACTGAATATACTGGCAGAAAGTTGGGAACTATCGGCTAATAAGGACGGTCAAAGTATAATAGCCAATGGTAAATATCAAGGATATGGCTTGAAAGAGTACATAGATATAGTTGGAAAGGAAATTGTAGGTACAAAAGGTCTTGCCCTTGACGATTTTCCAATACTTATAAAGTTTATAGATGCAAAAAAGAATTTGTCTGTGCAGGTTCATCCCGATGACGAGTATGCCACTTGCCATGACGGTGCAAATGCTAAGACAGAAATGTGGTACATACTCGATTGCAATGTTGGTGCATATCTGTATTACGGATTTAAAAAAGATATTACAAAGCAGGAATATCAAGATGCAATCAGAAGCAATACAATAACAGATGTACTTAATAAGGTGCCTGTTCACAAAGGAGATGTATTTTTCATACCTGCGGGAACTGTACATGCGATAGGAGCGGGAATTCTTATATGTGAAATACAACAGAATTCCAATACGACTTATCGTGTATATGATTATGATAGACGCGATAAGGACGGGAATAAAAGAGAATTACATATTAGAGAAGCTCTTGAATCTTCAAATTTGAAAAAATCTACTTATTCAAATTCTGTGCTTGATGGTGATGATATTATTTTGACTCAATGTGATTTCACCGTTCGTCGACTGAAAGTACAAAATAGAGTGCAGCTTAGAATTGATAAAACAAGCTTTCATTCACTTATAATTACAGACGGAAGCGGGGAATTGTATATGGGTGGAGAGATTCTTAAACTGAATAAGGGAGATAGTATATTTATCCCCGCTCAAAATAATGAATATACTGTTAGCGGACCTTGTGAAATTATATTATCATTTTTATAAAATTTTAAACAAACTTAAGGAATGGAGTGATTTATAGATGAAGTATTATATAGGAATAGATTTAGGTGGAACTAACATCGCTGCAGGAATTGTTGATAAAACAGGAAAAATTATTGCAAAGGATAGTGTTCCTACTTTGAATACACGTCCGATAGAAGCGATAATGCTTGATATGACTAAATTGTGTAAAACACTTTTAGATAAGTCGCAGATGGACATTAATAAGATTGAAGCAGTTGGCATTGGGTGCCCGGGAACGGTGGACAATAAAAATGGTATAATATCGTATTCAAATAATATCCCGATGAAGAATGTGCCAATGCGTAAATTTATGGAGAAACAGCTTAATATTTCAGTGAATCTTGAAAATGACGCAAATGCAGCTGCCTTGGGCGAATATACGGCAAATGGACATAATGCTTCAAGCTATATTCTGATAACACTTGGTACAGGTATAGGCGGTGGTGCAGTTATTAACAGTAAAATTTATAGAGGATTTAACGGTGTAGGAATAGAACCGGGACATATGACACTTATAAATGGTGGTGAAAGGTGTACTTGTGGGAAACACGGCTGCTGGGAAACATATGGTTCTGTAACTGCTCTCATAAATCAGACTAAATTAAAAATGACTGACAATCCGGACAGCTTAATGCATAAAATTTCGGGGAAATTCGGTGAAGTAAATGGCAGAGTGGCTTTTGAGGCGGCAAAAGCAGGTGATAGGGCAGGGTTGGAAGTGGTTGAGAAATATACAGAATATGTTGCTGACGGTATAACAAGTGTCATAAATATTTTTGAACCTGAGATTTTGGTTATTGGTGGCGGAATAAGTAAAGAAGGGGAATATCTTTTGAATCCAATCAGAAAATTTGTTGAAATAAATGAATTCAATAAATATAGACCAAAGACAAAAATTGCATCTTTGAATAATGATGCAGGAATTATAGGTGCTGCCTTAAGTGCGAATAGATAAATAATATATAGTATAGAAGCAAATATTAATATTTGTACATAAAATATAGATAAATGTAGATAAATGTAGTGTATTTTGTATTAAAGAAAGTGCAGATAGACAGTTAAATACAAAAGAACCGACCTTTCAACTATGAAGGTCGGTTCTTTTATATTGCAATAATGCTATTGTATTAATTTGTTATTTCAACCGGTGTTAGGTTGTTATCCCAAAGGAATATTTTTATACTATCATTTTCTGATATCTTTAATGATGAAATATCAATGGTTGAAATTTCGTCAGCTTTAAGAGAACAATGCTCTTTTTTGATACCGTCAAGAGTTCCGTTTTCTGCGTACGATACTATATAACAGTCTATATCTGTATCATATTTAGAATATATTTTTACCGTTTTTGATGTTTTGTTATAGCTTGAACCGTATATCGAAAGAGTACCGTTTACATATTCAATGTTATAATTATTTTTAACACCCGATGTAAATGTACAATCTGTCGGGGTGATAACATATGTACCGACATCACTGTCTTTTGTGTACTCACATGAGAATATTGTATCAAGTGCGTCATCACCGACAAGACCCGATGAAGTAAATTTGTATGCAGGCACGACTGAATTTACGTTTGTACTCATATTTGCAGCAGTAATCGTAAGATTTGCTTTATTTATTGTAAAAGAAACTTCTGTCGAACCAACATATTCTAAGTTGTCACTCGGTACTTTTACAACAAGTTTGTAGTTGCCTGCGTTTATCGGAGCAGAGTCAAGCACCGTACCGCTGTCAGTCTGCCAGATATAATCAAATTCACCGTCATAGTCCGCACTTTCTGCAGTGCCGCTATACTGAACGGCAACACCGTCATATGTCTTGCTTTCAACGGTTACACCGCTTATATCAACCTTTTGGGCTTCTTTTATGGTAAGAGTGCCGTTTACGTATGTGATGTCATAGTTATCCTTGCTGCCCGATGTAAATGTACAATCGGTCGGAATAATAGCATAATCGC
>OJMO01002210.1_pt1 | contig 10926 bp, 7 predicted proteins | sample 1597241 | NCBI WGS metagenome assembly OJMO01 (sample SAMEA2452129, study PRJEB22498) | human gut metagenome | biome: human feces; feature: human gut; material: feces | place: Australia | collected 2012 | reverse complement strand
ATTGAATTTGACTTAGACATTCCATCACTCACTGAAGAGGGAATTCAGTTGAATCCATTGTCGTTCGGTGAAGTGAGAGAATTGGTCTGCTCAAGTATGATTGATGAATTGCTAATGATTGAGATGCTGATTCTCTTGAATACTATATCACTAAGAATAGTCATGTAACTCCTTCTGAACACGTATTGTCTCTTCATCCATCAGTATTCTGGATATCAAAATCCAATCAAATGAAGCAGATATCTAAATCTATTGAATCGATTGTGATTCAAGGAGATGTAGGAAACGATAAGATACCATTTAAACTTTCCAATCTTCCTTCTCTCATTACTCTTGAAATGGGACATGATGCATTTGAGTATTGTCATTCGATAGTATTTGAGAGTATGAATAATCGAATGAATGATGAATGAGATCTAACTCAACTTAAATCCATCATTCTAGAATGGGGAGCTCTTGAAGGTGATGCTAGAGAATCAAATGAATTGATAATGAGGAGTACGAATGATGATGATGATTGAGTGATGATTAGATCTCCCTTCTCTGACGCTACTCAAAGGGAATGAAGACAATAATTTCCGTCATGTAGTCAAGGTGATATTGAAGAGTGTGATTGATGATTGGTATTTGAATTAGACATTCCATTACTCACTGAACAAGGAATAGAATTCGAAGGCATGTTTATGACATCATTCAAGAATGTGAGAGAAGTGATTAGCACAAGTATGAATGAAAGAAGAGTGAATAAGTAGATTCTGATTGTCTTGAGCAGTTCATTCGAGAGAGAAGTGATTGTATAGTGAGTACTGATAAGTACTACAATTCCACTACAAAACTATTTGACTGCCATTATGGAAATGATTTGAATGTATTTGACACTGATTGTTTGAAAGGAAATGAAAGAGTGTTTATTCGAGATCATCGTTTAGTGATAGTGAATGAACGTGAGATTGAAAGACTGATTATTGGGTGTGATTGTTTTGTGAAAGTGAAACGATTTGTGATTAATGGATTGAATGAACTGAAGAGTATAATCATTGGAAATTGGAGTTTCTCTCTCGATGATAACAACAGAATTGGAAGCAACTGTGTGATAATGAATTGTGATCAATTGAAAGAAATCAATATTGGAGTGGATTCATTCAATCGGTATGTATCATTTAAATTAATGAATCTTCCTTCTCTCATATCCATTCAATTGGATAGTCATGCATTCAGTAATTGTCAATCAATAGTATTTGAGAGTAAGAATGATTGAATGAATGATGAATGAGATCTGATTCGACTTCAATCAATCACTCTTGGATTAGGGGCTCTATTTGGTTATTATGACACTATTGAAAGGAATGAATTGATAATGAAGAGTATGACTAATGTGGATTGATTGATGAGATCTTCCTTCTCTCACTTCATTCAAAGGAAATGGTGACAATTTAGGTGTGATAAACAAAGTGAGAATAGATAGTATCTATGGTTGTTGTTTGTATATAAGATGTTCCTGTTCTCACCAAGAGCGGAATAGAGTTAAAAGAATCATTCATGTTCTTGAAGGAAATGAGTTGCACAAGTGAGATTGATTGATTGTATGAACAGAAGATGATGCTCTTGAGTATGTTGTTACAGTGAATGGTTATGTGACTCCATCTTTGCACTTGTTATCTCGTCATCCATCATTATTGTGGATATTCAGAATTGATCATATGCAACAGATTTCAAGTTCAGTTGAGCACATTGTGATTCAAGGATGTGTTGGAAGAGAAGGAGAATCATTCAATCTATCTAATCTCCCTTCACTCATCACTGTTGAAATGGGATGCTTTGCATTCTGTACCAGTCAAACGATAGTATTTGATAGTATGAATGATTGGTGAATGATGAGTGAGATCTGATTCGACTTCAATCCATCACTCTTGGATCACAGACTCTATGTGGTGATGGTAGTACTGTTGAAAGGAATGAGTTAGTAATGAAGAGTATGAATGATGCTGATGATTGATTGATCAGATCTTCCTTCTCTATCTCGAATTGATGGCATTGTCAATTTCAGTAGGATAGGTAAAGTGATATTGGATAGTAATGATTGATGATTGGATTTGAATTAGATATTCCATCACTCACTGAAGATGGAATAAAGTTGGATGATTCATTCAATAATGTGTGGCAGTTGAATAGTACTAGTATGGTTGATTGATCAATAATGATTGAGATGCTGGATCTCTTCATCAGTTCATTCGACAAAGTAGAAATGTACCAAAGAAAGAGAGTAGTCCACAAGAATCAGATTCTTCTAATCTTCAACCTATCATTCATTTCAATAAAAGGTTATCAGCTAGTTGTGTAATATACTAAGGTATTGATTGTATTTGTTAATAATGAAGAAACAATTTTGTCATTTATTCTTGGATCATGGATGCTGCGTGATTCATATCATATCATATCATTCATTGTTCATAATGGAAGAAGAGAGGATTGAATGATGAAAACAATGAGAATTGTGATGATGGATACGATTATAAATGGATTAAAGAGATTGATGAGGTAATGAATGATATCATCATTCATATCCTATGTGAATACATGAGATAGATTGAAGTGATTGATTGTACTCCTATTCATCAACTCAAACCATCCACAGCACATCTCATTCTATATCGAATCATCATGATTTGAATATGAATTGTGTCATCTCTGATAATCTCTCATTCAACGTATCCCATTCAAATCATCATTCAATCTGATACATCATCCATCCACTCTATCAACATCTCCTATTCACATCAACACACTCAACTATCTACACTCTCTCTGAGAGATGATATCGTGATGAATAGTGAATGATAAGAAGAGAGACTGTTTAGAATGTTTGAAACATCACTTCTGTTGTGATCAATCATCATCATTCTTGTTCTTAATCCACTTCATTGTATCAGTCTACTTCATCAATCTTATTGTTTCATCATTTCCTGTTTCTTCTGATTTCACAAACAATCACACTCTATATCTCTTAACAAACTCTTTGTTTCTTTTCTTGAAGTCTTATAAGATGAAGATGAACCCTGTCTCTTCTTTCTTCTCTGGAAGAACATCATACTACCAACAACACCAATCATAACTACAACCACAACAATAGTTATCACCATGCCCACTGATACTGGTTTCCGTACAATAGGATTCATTACCATCACAAAGTACATTCCACTGGGGAATCCTACTGGAGCATCCTTATAGATCAGATATGAAATGTCTTGCTGTAGAGCTACAATCTGTTTTGAAACAGAATCAACAACCTTTGAATGTGTTGTTATTCGTACATTGAAACACACATTCTTGGTTTCAGAATCTGAACAATCCCTCTTCAGGAAGATGTTAATACTATGTTTGCTCACCAATAATCGATCAGAGATCACATCAATGAGTCGATTGTACACCCAAATATCATAATTCTTTATCGTACAAGATGATATCATGTATTTGAAGTCAATGAAGGCAACAGAAGAACTAGGATGTATCGACAGACAAGTTGATTGATCCACCTTACCCCAAACAGGATCAAATCCATTCTTCAAACAATATCGTGTTGATTCACCAAATGAATTCTGAGGACATGTTCCATAGCTGATTTCTCCAGTCATAATACTATCCCATCCCTTCTCCTTTGGACAATATACAAAATGACAGGTATAGAGTTCCACTTCAGCAATAGACACATAGATACTCTCATCATTCGTCTCTTCTATCCTTACTTGATATCCATTGTAAGACTTGTTATTCGGAAACACAACAGCAACACTACTCTGAGGTTCTGTGAATATGTTCCGATCATCCACTTGAGCCAACACATCACCTTCTTCTTCAGAAATCATTCCAATAATCTCAAATCTCTTTGGATGTTGATGAGAATAATCGATAGTTCCTCGTAACACAACCTTGTTGATGGATTCAAATCGATCATAATTGTAGTTGAATTGAATGAACACTGGAAGATTGTTCTCTCTCCAAGATGTCTCCAAATCACCATCAAATGCCGCAGAAGGAGGATTCTCGAGATTGAGTGAATGATGACTATCAGTAGCATATCCACGATCTGTTCGTAACATACAAGTGCCTGATAACAAGGAAGCATACATATCAAAATAGATTCTGGTATCAGATGATTCACCATATCGATGTAACTCCACTGCTAACACATTTCGACCATTCTCCAATAGAGTGGAAGGAATACTGGTACGATGCCAAATCAACTGATCATATCGGTCTATTGCCAATGTGTTTTCATTCACTTCACTCATTGGCATATTACGACGAACCACTTCAATTCCATTGATATATGCAATGATTCCATCCAGAACCTCCAGATCAAAGGCGAATATCGGATACTTGTTCTTATTATCAACAATGAACTCACGACGGAAATAAACAGTATTCCTTCTGAAATGACCAAATCCTCCACTTGATCCTATCGACCAATCAGAATCCTTGAAATCCAATGAGTTCCATTCCTCACTCATTCCTGAAGCAGAAGAATAACGCATCAATTGATCATCCAATAACACATAATTGATTGTGAAGTATTCTACTGCTTCACCACTACCATCTGAAACAGTCATTGAAGCCAACAAATCATTCCATGAATCTCTGATCAATAACTCTTCACCCACACCCCAACTGCCTGAAGAGAGAGTCGTATTCATCACTACTCGATACTCAGCATTTGCCATACATAATGCTTGTTCATATTCCCTATTAGAAAACCTTATGTTCAATACAACATCTCCACTCATCGTGTAGATTATCAATGATTCTCCTTTTCTTCCATAAGAACGAGATAGAATCATTAGTGATTGATTATCTGGACAGGTACCAACATCAAACTCAATCACTGCCTCATCCTTACCTGCCTCATTCGATGTTGATATTGTGAAAATGAAGGTTCCTTGATCCATGAATGCTCCTGATAACACGTTATCAGAGAGTGTTACTCCTGAAGGGAGAGAAGGTTCAATCATGATAGGAGAATACACTCCTTCAACTTCAATGGTTAAGGAGAAGTGTTCACGTACTCGTAAACTCTTCGAAGATGCAACTTTGATTGTTGGTTTCGTTATTACATTGGTAGATAGTACTGCTATCTCTGTACGATGTCCAAGAATAGCAAGTCTCAAATAGGTCAATCCATCTTCACCTTCAGAAAACATAGTACCTGTTGTGATAGATAACACGTCAGAGTGAGATTATATGTGTCCTTAGGGAGACATAGGACCGCACTGTATTCAGTATTATTGACAACTTGTTCAAAGAATGTCTCATTGTCCTTGGTAACAACCACCTGTCCACCCATCGTAGCATAACTGGGTGTGTACAAGTATTGACCATATTCACATCCTGTTACAGTCACATACAGAATCTTTTGAACAGAACCTCCACTATTCGAAACACTGTAAAGCTGGTACGAGACAAAGATGCTTTTGGCCAACCCTTGATTCTGTTGTTTTTATGATCAATAGACATACCAAGTGGAAGATCAGGTTCGATACTCCAAGTTACAGAGTCTTTATCACACTCTGAATGAGAGGAGTCATATCTGTAAACTGTTGAACTATCACTTCATTCACTTCTTCTCCATTCTCTCCTTTGATGGATAGATTGGTAGGAGGGGCAACATATGACACATCAAATACGATCTTCGTTGATAATGACAGACCACCACTCCTTGCTGTGATCACATATGTCATTTCACTTGTGATATTGACAGGAGTACCTGAAATGACTCCATTGGATTGTAATGTCAGACCTGAAGGTAATACTGGATCTGAAGTGAAGACTGGATTCGACATAGTAACTCCTATGAATACTGGAGTATTGTCAGAGATCTTCACATTCTGATAATAGTGAATGAATTGAGTGGTATATGTGAATGAACCATCAGGAATGTGACTCAATTTCGATTCAGGAACTGCCACAAATGAATCATCTCCTGGTTTCTTCCAGGTCAGCATCATTCCAAATGTCATCATACGGACTGCAAAGTATTCAACTTGGATTGGATAGTATCCTTTCTTATTGAATGTTATTGATCCTTCCTTTGCTGTCATCTCATTGTAACAATTCCAATTGTTGATCAGTAGATTACCCATAACCATCATTCTTGCCCCATCTCGATTCTCCAACTTAAACACATAATCACCAGAAATGTCCACTTCAATGAAACCACTCCATTTCACATAAACCATACGATACATAAACAACTCATGAAGACTGGGATTCCAAGCATGACCTAAAGGCAATTCAGGATGATAGATCGAATCATCCACTGTATCAGCAAACTTCAAAATGACATCTAAAAAGTATGTCATTCCACAAATCTGAGGAGTAAGAAGTCGATAATACTTCGCTTTCAATCCACTCACAGGAACAACTCCCACAGTCACATGAATGGTTGTGGTTGTTGAACCCAAAGGACCTGAAGCAGTGATCACATAATCCTCAGAGGAATACAAGGAAGATGAACCACTAATCACTCCAGAAACTGAATTGATAGAGATTCCTACTGGAAATGGAGGAGAAACAGTAAATGAAGTGATATAAGAACCACGCATACAAGGACGAGTGGTCTCAATTGTTCCAGATATGAATGTGGTGATATCTCTTTCCTCAAATGAAGGAGCCATTCCTCCCACAAATGTCACAGTATCATCAATTGTTGTTAGTGGAAGTCCTGCTTCAGGGGAAGAATACTGAACCAACAGACGAGCTAAATAAGAACTACTGAAATACAGTCGCATCAAATGACGACCAGTTGTGAGATAGATGGTTGCATTCTTCATTTTACTTACAGAGGCATAGATCAGTGGTGTAGTTGCTGTATCAAAGTACAGTATCACTGATGCCATACAAGTGATATGGAATACATAATCAGCTGAAGGACCAATATTCAGATATCCAGTAATACTTGCAGAGAAATAGGTCTCGATTCGATCATCCAGACCAGGCCAAGTGTGTGTCAGTTTATGTGAATCATACTTATCTTCCAGATCCAATGTCTTCAGATTGGAACAGGATTCTCCCATATTGCTATAGTACCAATCTTCATCATAGGGAATACCAATACTTACACTAGAGTAATAACAAGCAACTAAACCAGGAATCATGGCTTTAGATGGAACTAACAATCATTCATTATTCCTTCTATCTACGTTGGAAGTTTAATGTTATCATTGTTGACACACTACCATATTGATTCTTTCCAGTTACTTCAAATGATCTTCTTCCAACACTACCTGTGTACACACCAGATAATCTCCCTGTAGATTCATCAAACTCAAGACCATCTGTCACAGCTGGAGTGATGGAATACTCTGTAAACACAGTATTTCCTGTAAACCGAATAGGAATAAACGGCAAACCAATAAACACAGTCTGTTCAGAAAAACCAGCACTCAACTCAGTAGGATATCCAAGAACTACGAATGAGAACAAAACACAACTATCACCTCCAAGAGAGAATATACCATAATCTCCACTACAATCAATAGTATAGGTGATTAACGAAGAGGTCTCAACAGGAGTTCCATAAATTGTGTCATTTGCAAAAAGAATACCAGCAGGCAAAGCAGGAGTAGCTGAAAAACGGGAACAGACAGAATTGCAAGAGAAACTGTTATAAACTCCAACTGTCATCACATTTGTCTTCGATCCACATGAAATAGACGTACTGTCACCAACTACACTCAAACAAACAAACAAAAGTAACTTGAAAGGATTAGTAAAAAAGCAACAGAAACGGAATCATCGGATATTAGAACTCATATCTCATGTTAGTAATACATAATACTGCCACTTTGAAGATAGTAATAGGATGAATGAATCCCACGGGAATTATTCAATAGTAGCGGTCTTCTTGATACAATCTAAGAATAAGTGATTTGAAGTTGATTAGATTATTCATTAATGGTATTGTGGTGGAATTCAATCATTGATTCGTATAATCACTCTTATATGGAGTGAATTGCTAGATGATAGATGACTGTTCTTGCAACTGGAAGAAAATCACTTAAGAGTTCCTTGATCTATCAGTTTCCAGAGAGTGAAGGTGGTGATAAAACGGATTTGCTGATTGAAGTGCTTAATAGTCACTATTTCCAGTTTTTGATATCCAGTTAAGATACGAATGAAATCCCTCTCATTGACATATGATTCTTTTGAAAGCGGTGCAAGCATTATTTCCATTGAACACTAAGTAATCAAGCCCATTCATTTGAAGGAAAGTGACATGATAATAGATATTAGATACTGAATAAGTTCATCAACAAACACATGAGAGTTACGAGGAGAAGGCCAATTTCTTCTCCAAAATACTCTTTCTGTGGCTGAATCCTTTGCTATCCCTTGGAAATAAGCGTGCTCTCAATCCTGAGGATTTGCCTCAACTCTCGTAGTTATCGTTAATAGATTTGACAAATAGTTCTTGTGATCGTTCTAACACCATCTATTCAACTATTTCCCAACAATGGAAGGCATCTAAAGATACTTCGTTTGTATTCTCCCTTTGTTCTGATGAATAGTCCTAGTCTAGTTAAGAGTATGACCAAGTCTTTTGGGTTTCCTTTTGTAATGGCTGCATTTTTGAAGTTGATTCATGATATTTGTCAATTTGTGGGACCATTTATGCTTCCAAGGATCATTAGCTTTTTGGAAGATACTGATGCTCCAAGAGTTCTCCTTTGATTTGTGAATGAACTCTAGAAAGATGGTGTTGTTGATGGTGTCGTTATGTTTGTGGCTGCATTGCTTCAGAGTCTTTGTCTTCGAAACTATTTCTATTTGTGTTTCCGAACGGGTCTACGCTTACGCAGTTCTTGTGTAACGATGATGTAGAGCCGAGCGATGATATAAACTTGTAGTTACAATAAGTCATTGACACTGAGTGCTGCTTCTCGTTCCCGTTACAATCAAGGTGAAATCATGAATCTTATGGAAGTGGACAGTCAACGATTCCAGGATATTACCTCGTGAGAACTCATCACTCATCTCATTGTTAGCTATCTTCAGACATTGTGGTCTGGTCCCTTCCAGATCATTGTCTCGATTGTGATGCTGTGGTTTCAGGTGGAGATGGGAAGTATTGGATGATGTGTAGTTGAGATGGGCCACATTGGGCGGAGTTGTAGTCATTCTTGTGATGATTCCATTTTCACGACTTCTCTCCAAGAAACTGGAATCTGTTCAACAAGAGCTCATGAAGGTGAAGGACAAGCGAATCAATGTGACAACTGAGACATTAGAGGGAATCAAACTGATCAAACTCCAGGCTTGGGAACGATCATTCTTACAACGTATTTCAGGAATTCGATGTGATGAAGTGAGTGTATTGCGTCGCTATGTCTATTGGCAAATGCTCTCTTCTTCTGCTTGGGATGCTACTCCATATTTGGTGTCCATTATCTCATTTGCTTTTTTTGTCATCATGGGTGGTCATTTAACCACTTCGATTGCATTCACATCTAATACTCTGTTCTTCTAATTGAGTCGATTTATTCCTAGTTTCAACATCTTACGGTTCCACTTGTCATGTTCCCTGATGTGAGTGCATACACAATGAATAATGAATAGACAATCAACAGTCTGGCTGAGTGTTCTGTTTCTCTGAAGCGAATTCAGAGCTTCCTTCTAGCTGAAGGGATTGAGAAGCCTTCTCGTAACAATCGAGAGCGAGTTGGTGTGACTGTGTCTCATGGTGACTTCTATTGGAATGAAGTAGGATTGTATGGAGGATTGAACAGTAGAGTGAGGTACAGAGTCATCAACAAGAACAGAAGAAGAGATGTGGGAGAAATCGCTCAAAAGTGATGGAAGCAGAACCTGAAGCGATTCCCGCGGTTCCATTTGAGTTGCATGACATGAATCTGACATGTGAATCCGAATCTCTGACAGCCATTGTGGGTCATGTTGGATGTGGCAAATCGAGTCTGTTGTCAGCGATTCTGGGTGAAATGCCTCGAAAGGATTCAACCAGAAGTCTGGATTCAGAGATTCAGATACGAGGTAGCATTGCTTATGTGCCTCAAACTCCTTTCATCATGAATGCATCACTTCGAGACAATATCTTGTTTGGTAAGGAGTATGATGCCAAACGATATGAACATGTGCTTGAAGTGTGTTGTCTTCTCCCTGATATTGCGATTCTTCCTGCAGGAGACCAGACTGAGATTGGAGAGAAGGGTATAAATCTGAGTGGAGGTCAGAAGACACGAGTATCATTAGCTCGAGCTGTGTATCAGGATAGTGATATGTAGGAAATGAGAGAATGAATGAAACATAGTTATCTGTTGGATGATCCATTGTCAGCTGTTGATGCTCATGTGGGTCGAAGTCTGTTTAGAAATTGTATTCGAGGATTATTACGATCAAAGTGTGTGTTATTGGTTACTCATGCATTGGAGTATCTCCCTGCTTGTGACAATATTGTGGTGATAGAGAAGGGAATGATTCAAGATCAAGGTTCTTATACTCATGTGTCAGCTAATCAAAATGGTGTTTTGGCTGGATTGTTGAAAGCTCAGAAAGAAGCAAAAGCTCAACAAGCACAATCTGAGAGTCCATTGACACCGTTGACACCCCTTGAACAATCAGAATCAGCCGAGCCTAAGGAAACTGCTATTTCTCCTTCATCAGAACCTGTGAAAGACGACGTTCCATCTGTTCCAAATCCAGCAATAGTTTCTTCAGAGACGACTTCAAGTATTCAATCCACACCTCAATCTGGTTCCAAACGAGTTGGCGAACTCACAACTGAAGAGAATCGTGTGAAAGGTCAGGTTAAAAGCAGCGTGTATCTCCTTTACTTTGCAGCTGCAGGTGGAATCTGGATCGTTCTTCTTGTTCTCTTCGCCTTCCTTATTGCTGAAGTCACTCGAGTGTTCAATACAT
>OJMO01002206.1_pt1 | contig 10945 bp, 6 predicted proteins | sample 1597241 | NCBI WGS metagenome assembly OJMO01 (sample SAMEA2452129, study PRJEB22498) | human gut metagenome | biome: human feces; feature: human gut; material: feces | place: Australia | collected 2012 | reverse complement strand
GGCATCGGTAGCCGCAATGATGGTGTCACATGCCTGAAACACCCTCTCGATTACTTTAAGCTGGAGCACGGCATCAATCTCCGGTATCCATCCGTTCTCGGTGCGTGTATGACGTACCGTCAGCTCAAATTCGGACGGGATGAAAGGAAAGTCATTCCGTTCCAGCTTTTGGGTTCCGTAGTCCTTCGGCATGGCCAGTGACAGCATGTTCCCGAAAGTCCATGTAACCATGTAGCCGTTTCCTTCCACATATCCGTTTCTTACTCTGGTTGCACCGATGATTCTTCCGATTTCTTTTCCTACACTTGGTCTGTCTGTTAATATGGCAATCATGATAAATTCTGTTTTTATATCTTTCCATACGGACTTGCCGTATGGAAAGAGAGGTGATACATTATGGATTCTTATTCGTTTGAGGGACTGATACCGTTTATGCTGATGACCGGATTTCCATTTTCGTCCTCAATCAGGCTGAGTGTGGCGTCCATGGTCAGTGAGAATACGGGTGTCTTGATTTTAATGGACATGACATTGGTTTCCTCTCCCTGAAGGAGCAGGTCCAGGTTTCCGTCCTTTTCAATTTGCGCTCTGCCGATGCCTACCGATTCCAGTTTTACCCAGTCGATTTGTTCAGCCTTGTAGATATGATGATTGGTCTTGTTCATGTTCTTTCCTTTTTTAGTAGTTGATGATTTGATTGATTTGAATCCCGTTCAGGTCAGACAGCCTGTTTTGCACCTTTTTTCTGCTCCTGTTGCTGGGTATTGTCGGTCTGTGAAGCACGCTGTGAAGTATTGCGGCGTACATCCGGATTTTCCTGGAAATATTGCAGCTGTCCGGTGTTTGCGTTTACTTTCAGATAGGAATCGAACGGTTTGCCGTTGGGACCTTTCATACCCGTTACGAGGATAGCCTTTCCGTCCTGAAGGTTTGCTCTTTCCTGTGCCGAAAGCAAGTGTCCGTAAACCTCAGCCGGGATGGCTGGTGCCTGTCGTTCGTTGAAACCGTCCGGAGTTCTGGAATACTGTGGTCTTCCGCTTACAAGGTCCAGCTTGACGAATGACGAGAATTCCTCACCTTTACGGTTGATCATGTTCTCCAGATAGATGGGCTGCCCTTTGCGTAACGCTTCCTTGTCTTCCGGTGTGAGTTGTACCGAACAGATTTCTTTCGGTATGTAGATTTCTCCCGTTTCCGGATTGTGGCGCGTATATTGGAGCCCGCCTGTAACCTTGTCCATGGTAACGAAGGAGGAAAACAGTTCGCCGTTCTTTCGCTTCATATCCTCTACAAGGATAGTATGTCCTTCGTTCAACGCTTTGAGTTGCATGGGGGAAAGCGGTACACCACCGAGCGTCTGCTGGTTGAAGGCCTGGTCTTTCGGGAAGATAAATTCGATGCCTCTTCTTTCCGCACTGTATTGCAGATTGGCATTAAACTCTTTACCTTGATTGGACTTCATTCCCTCTACGAATATCTGTTCTCCGTTTTTCAGTTTCTGGATTTCGTCCGGAGTCAGGGTTACCCCTTTGATTTCATTCGGGATATAGACATGCTCCTGTCGGACGGCTACCAGTTCGTTGGTATTCTTGTCGATAGAAATCAGACACGGCTCTGTTGTGTTGCCACGTAGGTTAAGATCAGCCACGCGTCCCATGTTTCCGCTTTCACGTAGGTTCTTCTTGTCCTCTTCCGTGAAGATATGTCCGAAATAAGGACGGTCCAGTTCCGGTTCTTTTCTGATGCCGTGGATACCCAGCATGACCTGCCCACCGTTGGATATGAATGAAAGGCGTGCGTCCAGCTTGGCAGTCAGTACCCCAGGAATGTTGAGTGTCAGCGGCATGGTCCTGTTGGTCTTGTATCCTTTCAGCATGCTGTCAAGCTGTCCGGACTGCTCCAGCATTTCCTTGGATATGCCGAATTTACCCAGCTCCTCCCAGTTAATCATATTCTCGTTGTAGCGGTACGTGGGTGTCTGCTGGCGTTGCGGTTCCTGCTGTTCGCGCCCCTGTGCGGCAGCTTCCACCTGTGATACCTGTTCAGGCTGAGCCTGCGTTGTCTGTTCCTGCTTCTTTGCCATTGTTGTTTCCTCCTCTTTTGTTTGACTGTTTTTCTGATTGTTTACTTTCGGTACGATTTCATAGCGTTTCAGAAACTCCTTTACCGCGTCTGTTTTCTTGCCTTCGGCCAGGTCCTTGAGAGCCTGTTTGTTCTGCTTGTAATCGTTGAAGGTCATGCGGATAAGCCTGAAATGCGTAGGCTCCTTCAGCTGGCTCCAGAAATTCTTGATGAAGTTTTCGAGTATACTTGAATTCTTGTCGAATTTCAGGAATGAGTTCTCGTTCTTCTCTTCCGGTGTAACCGTCTGATAATTGCCTTTCTCGTCTACCTTGCTAACCACTCCCAAACCCTCCTTTGGGTCGTTCTTGTTATGTACCAGCAGAAGCTCGTCAATTTGTTCTACATAAGGCTTTTCCAGTTTCTTTGTCCGGCCTTGCCTTTTTTCCTTGTTAGGACTGTTTTCTTGTGCCATAATCTTTTGTTTTGAGTGACTACTTGATTTGTTTCACAGTCCAAATGTAAGATGATAAATTGAGTAATCGGTTGATTTACAAATATATGGCATTATGTGTCATTAGACGTCATCAGATGTCATAGCGGAGATAGGAAAGAATGTAGAAACAGCAGGAAAAAGAATGAAAAGTGGTAGGAAGAGTAGGGGGAAAAGCATGGCGAAGCCACTATGCTATGCAGATCGGAGGGAGCTGAAATCCCTGTCTTATTTTGGGATTTGATAAGCAGACTATGTTTTGTTATTTGGGAAAGTGGATTTTCACAGCATTTGTGAGGTCATATATGAAATATAAGGATAGCTTCCTTGGTTTTACGGCTATGCGTCACGTCGGTCGTAGTTAATCCCTGTAATCTTTCCATTAATACTAATCCGTTTGCCGCCGCATTTTTTTTCAGGAGAATTTTCATGGCGATAGCCATAAAGAAAATTCTCCTGAAAAAAAGAATAAATGCGGCTGGCAAATCAGGATTTGGATTTATCTTTGATGGAAGGGATAACTGTATAAAATTATTATTGAAAATTCTTATTCAATTATAAATATTAAAATATCTCAAATTATTATTCATAACTATGTAATCTGAATTTTTAATGGTTTGATAACATTCCTTTTTATTAATCATTCAGAATATAATTCAGTTATTTTATGACAATAGTTCGTTAAAAATTATGTAATCCTAAGTAGATTTGGCCGTAAAAATGAGTTCTTAGAAAAATTAACCAATTAAAATACGTGTTAGGTTCAGCCCCAGATATGCAAATAAATTGTTCAAGTATGTAAATATTATTGTGTGACTGACTTGCATGAGGCTATGGAATCTTTCACTTCTATCATCTTGCAGACTGCTTTTGCAAGGCTAATTACGGCAAGTGATGCATTGTGATTTATCGATTTCCTTGAACCCCATTGATTAACAGTTCGTTATTTAAATGTTGCTTAGTACCACGATTGTAGAATTCTAACAGGAAATGCGTTTTGTAAAAAAATATTGATATTTTATGCATTCTGTATGTCGTCCGTGGAGAGATATAGCTTTCATTTACCTATTCTTTTAATATAGCTAGACTGACAAAGTATCTGAGCGTTTTGGAGTTGCTTCTAAATTATCAAGTTTTCCCTTTTCCACTTTGTGTTCAGTATATCTTGTAATGTCCAGATTTTCAATATCAATCTTTCCATTATACTATTTGGAACGCTCATATTTTCCTGTCTTTTTTATAAGAATATTACAGCTTTATTTCTGAAACTATTTTTATATTGAAACTGTATCGCACAATGGTTTAATAAAATTTGTCTTTGGGCAGAGAATCTCACATGCGACAATGTTGGAAATTCTTTTTAGATATTCTTAGTTGTTAATCAGGTAAAATCTATACCACATCATAAGGTTTATCTCTAGGCTTTCTATCATTGCATAGTTGTCTGTATAGAACCATAAATCAAGTACTTATGGTTGTCTAGAACTTCAATAACAGTGATTTTATCATAACTTACAACCGGAGTTGAAATAGCTGATTTACGGCGTTCTACTACCTGACTTTGGTATGAAAGGCAGATTATATAGATTAATGAATATTACTTTTCGACTGCTTTAAAGGTGTTTTCAGATAGTGGATTCATTGAATGAGAATCAGTCAAAAATTGTCGTCATTCTCAAAATTGTCACTATATGCCTGTTCCAATAATATCCATATTGTCCCATTTGTAAGAAACTGATGCGGTCGGATATAGATTGAATTATTTTATTGCTTCTATAAATACTTTCTTATATTTTCAATTGATTTGAGAATATTCTTGCATTCAGATTAGTGTAATTAAAACTAATGGGAAACTTTTTTTTTAATAATCATTGAATAATGTAATTCTCCTACTTCCCTTGTTTTCAGAATGCTTAGTATGTGCTTCTCACCTCTGTTTTTACTTTACTCATACTTGATTATATTTCAACGCTCTTTTTTTAATCTATTGTGAACCAGCTAATGTCAATTCTATTGTTTAATCCAATTTTATTGGGAAAAATTACCGAATTATTTATTATAGAAAAATTGTTGGTTTATTTTATAATACATATATTTGTCTACGATATTCGATATCTCAGAATAAAGTTTAATTCATAATACAATGAAGTCAAATAATCATTATTTAAATTTATTTTTAATTATAGTATCTGTTGTCATATTGTTCTTACTATTATCTATAGTAATAGATAACACTGTTAGAAAAAGTTCAATTGTACAGGAACATTCAGCCATCGTATCTAATGATTTGTCTTTCTCTGATATTAAGAATATAACTTTTGATTCTAAAAATAGGTTATGGATAGGTACAGCATCAGGATTATATAGAAAAGAAGGTGAAGATTATATTAGATATTTTCATTATCCAAATAGTGAAAACGAAAATCTTATCAGTAATAACATAAATAATGTATTTGTAGATAATTCTGAACATTTATGGATTGGTACTGATAAAGGATTGCTTTTGTATGAGGAGGGTAAAGGATTTAAATCTTTAAAATATCATACAAAAATTAATATAGAGCAAACAATTCAACTTAGTAGTGGTGAAATTATAGCGACTGATGGGTTTGATTTATATAAAATTGTAAATGACTCACTTTCATTTTTAGCAAGTATAAAAACTTCTGATAAAAGAGGTAATACTGTTAAAAAAATAATAGCAGATGATAAAGGAGGTATATGGTGGATTTCGGTAATAGGCTTAGGCTATTTAGATAAAAATATGAAATTAGAAACCAAAAAGCAAATAACAGAGGATGCACGTATATGTAATATATCAGAAGTTAAAGATTTTGTATGGATTAGTCAAGATAAGGACTTGTTTTGTTTAAATAAGAAAACAGGAAATATAAAAAAGAAAGAATTTCCAGTAAAAGATAATATAGAAAGTTTAGCATCATTTGATAGTTTATGTATAGTAAAAACTTATAGAAATGGTTATATGAAATGTAATGAATCTTCAGATTCATTGGAGCATATTGAATTTTCTAAAATAGGTAATAATATAGATAAATATCAATTGTGTGCAATGACATTTACTCCTAATGGTAGTTTGATTTTGGCCTTAAAGGATTTAGGATTTAAGCTGATTTCAAAAAGACAATTAGAGTTGATGTCAATAAATAATAATATTCTTAGTGAGATATGTTATGGTAATAGTATAGGTAGTGCAGTCATAAATAATGGAATAATTTATACATCTATTGAAAATAAAATTATTCAGTACGATAGTAATAAAAATCTAATTTATAAGTTTGGTCAGGATGAAATTTTTCCCAATACACCTTATTTTAGACATAATATAGTGAAACTTTTATCATTGCCTTCAGGAGATATTGTTGTAATGTCAAATTCTCGACTTGTAATTGCCAATTTTCATAATGGGAAAATTGATGTTAAACAAAATTTTTATTTAGAGCAACGTTTTTGTGATTGTGCAATAAAAGGAGATACAATTTATGTTATAACAAGAAATGGTGATTTGTATTATTCTACATTATCATGTAATAAAATGAAAATCCTGTCTAGTGGATTATATAAAGGACTTCATTCTGCAAAACTTTTACCATTGCCTGGTGGGAATATATTTGTAAGTGGTGAAGCATCAAAAGGAATGGTTATAAATAAAAATGGCGAAGTTCTTGAAATATATAATTCGAAAGCTTATCCTTATGATGTAGTGTCATCATTAACATTAGATTCTATTGGAAATATTTGGGTAGGAACACAATACAACGAAATTTATAAAATTGATTACAAAAATTTTAAATATACAAAAATATTGTCAAATAAGAGCTATAATCCAATAACAAATATTTGTATTATAGATAAAAATAGATTGATTTACACAGATAGAAATAATCTTTTCGTTTATGCTTTAGACAAAAAAAAATTTTATAGAGTCAATATAAAAAGTATAACTGACAAAAATAAAAGAATTAAGGGAAATACACTTTTGCTAATTGATCATGAAAATATTTTTTTGGGAACTAGTGATGGATGTTTATTTTTACCAATTGTACAAGATTATAAAGCCTCTTCTTTAAACATTGGAAGGATTTCAATAACAAAGAATAATGGTATCTTTTATTTAGATCCAGATGATTTTGTTAATAATAATATAGTATTATCGGGGAATAATTTAGATATGATTATTCATATATTGGGATTTAATAATGATAATTCAATTTTAAGTAATGTCGGTGAATATAAATTAGTTGGTTACGATAGAGAATGGAAACCATTACAAGAATCAAGAATTAAATATTTTAATGTTCCTTCTGGAAATTATCAATTTAGATTAAGACTAATAAATTCAGATAAAGATTTACAAACTTTAAATCTGAAATTACTTCCATTGCCAGGTTTATCATGGCAAGCCCTATGTATTTATTTTTTATTGTTGGTTACTATTGTACTTGTTTTTTCTAAATTAAGATTAGAACACTATAAAGATGTATTGGAACTCAAGGCTAAAGCGAATGAAAATGAATTGGAACGTAAATCTAACGAAATGAATAAACGTTTCTTTGCAAATATTAATCATGAATTTCGAAATCCTTTAACAATGATTGTCGGTCCAATTATGCAAATGCAAAATGATTTTACATTACCATATAATGTGCATCAGAATATAGAGATAGTTGGTAGAAGTGTTCAGAAGATGCTTAAATTAGTCGATCAGGCTCTGGATTTTAGTAAATTAGATAATGATACTCTCAAACTTCAGGTTGAAAGGATTGATCTTTCAGAATTCTTAAAGCATTTGATGGAAGTATTTTGTAAGGCAGCAGAATATCGTCAAATAAATATTGATCTAAAAGGTGTAGATGAACCTATTATAATATGGATAGATTGTGACAAGTTAGATAAAATTATGGATAATTTAATGTCTAACGCAATGAAAAATACACCTGAAAAGGGATATATAAATGTTGATGTTAATATAGATTCTGACATGGTTATGATATCAATAATGAATAGCGGTAGTCATATACCAGAAGAACAGCTTCCTAATATATTTAAGCGGTATTATCAAGTCCATGGTAATAATTGTGGTAATTTAATAGATAAGGGAACAGGAATAGGTCTTAATTATGTTGATAGTTTGGTAAAACTCCATCATGGTTCTATAAATGTAAAGAATGTTGATGATTGTGTGGAATTTTGTTTTAGATTACCATTTTCTGATGTTTATAGTGAAGAAGAAAAGATTAATGATGATCAAAACCATTATAAAACAATTAATTTCCCCAAATATTCTTCAGATACAACAATAAATCTTTCTCCTTCAGCATTAAAAATGCTTATTGTTGATGATGATATAGAAATGTCATTATATATACGTTCGATTTTCTGTGATAAATTTAAAGTGAAAAATCTGTATAGTGCAGAAGAGGTCATAAAATATTTAGAAAATCATGAACCGGATATTATATTATCAGATATAATGATGGGTGATATGAGTGGATTAGATTTATGTAAATGGTTAAAGAGTAATAGTAATTATAGTCATATACCTGTAATATTAATTTCTGGAAAGAATAAAGTAAAAGAACAGATAGAAGGTCTGAAGGTAGGAGCTATAGCATATATAATAAAACCTTTTAATCCTGATATACTTAAATCACTTGTTGATTCACAAATTAATAATATCCAAGAAGTAAGAAAATTACTTGTAAATACAACTTCTGCTAAATGCTTGAATGATAAATTGTCTCCTCAAGATCAAGATTTTATTGATAATCTTTACAAGATGATGGAGAAAGATATTATGGGAACAAGTATAAATATAGACGAAATCTGTAGATTAGTAGGAATGAGTCGTACTAAATTGTTTTATAAAATGAAAACATTAACGGGGACGACTCCTGCTACATTTTTTCGTATTTTTAAGCTGAATAAAGCTGCAGAACTTTTACGTGAAGGGAAATATACTGTTTCAGAAGTATCGACAATGGTGGGCTTTGATAATATATCATATTTTTCTACTTTATTTAAAAAACATTTCGGTGTCAGTCCAAGTGATTATCGTTGAGCATTAGTATTAAATAGATGTAGAAGAATTGCTAATTATGTGTTGGCCTTAAATACATTGTACGATAATTGTTTAATAAAATTTATTGGTTTGCATGATGGAAATAAGAGTTTGTTAGCAACTTCATGTATCATTCTTAGGACCTGTCACTTCTGGAGTAGAGTAAGCATTTAAACAAATGCACCTTTTACGCCTTGAGGTTTGTTGTAGCTTTGCAGCAGCGAATACAATCAAACCTCATTTATTATGAATAGACTAGAATTTGAAAAATTAGAATTACAGGTGCAGCAAAATGGCCCGTCGTTAAAGTTGTATCTGCAACAAATAGGTGTAAGTTATTCAACCTATCATTACTGGCGTAGAAAATGTTCGGTTGACAGGAACAGTATCAAACACGAGTTGGCTCCTATCAGTTTTAAACAGGCATTTACGGAGTCTTCCCAAGAAGAACAATTGCCGCATGGTGTTGCGCTGCTGTTTCCCAATGGACTTCGTGCCCACTTCGGGAGCGGTTCTGAAGATTTGCTGAAGGAAATATTTACCCAAAGTCTTCGAAACGGTCATGTTTAACCTGAACGACACGATGCGCTACTTCCTGTGTCCTGGCAGGACAGATATGCGCAAGGGTATCAGTTCGCTATGCGGAGTGGTACATGAGAAAATGAACAGTGAAGTGAGGAACGGTGATGTCTTCATCTTCATCGGTTCCAGCCGCAGGCTAATGAAACTCCTTCATGCCGAAGACGGAGGTATGGTAATGTATGTAAAACGTCTGGAGGCCGGTCGCTTCAAGTTGCCGGAGTATGATCCCCAATCAAACAGCTATCCCATGGAGTGGCGCGATCTGGTGATGATGGTTGAAGGAATACAGGAAAACCCGGAACAGAGGCTCCGGCGGTTAAGAGCCGAACGTAAGGAATACCATGTATAATATGTTTTTTGTGTGAGTAAACTTTGGATATTGTTGCATAATTCACTGTTAATTAGTATATTTACATCATTAAAAGAAGTATAGACAATGGAAGAAAAAGAAATTTTACTCAAGACGATAGAAGGGCTGAATGCCTCTATAGCCTCATTGTCTACTACTAATAAGAATCAATCCGAACAGATAAAAAATCTGCAGGAACGTATCAAGGAGTTGACGGCTCAGGTCGCATGGCTGAACCGTCAGCTCTTTGGTCGTAAATCGGAGAAACTTCGCGTATATGATCCTAATATGCCAGATCTCTTTGCCGACGAGTTTTCCGGACTCCGGCAACAGGCGGAAGAAAAGCGGGACGAGGCTGTGGAAAAGATTGAGAAGGAATCGGTGGAAGACGTAAAACGAAATCGCCAGAACCGCAAAATGATAGAGGACTTGCCCGTATTGGAGACCGATACAATAGAACCGAAAGGCGTAGACTTGTCTTTATACCGTAGAATAGGCGAAGAGATAACAAAAGTCGTCAAGCACAAGCCGGGAATGCTTTACGTCAAGGTGATCATCCGTCCCAAATATGCTCTCAAGGATAGTACCCTGCTTCCTCCAGCCGGACAGAAAGGCGTAGAGATAGCTCCCATGCCGCTAATGCCGGTCGACAAGTGCATCGCTGACACCAGCCTGCTTGCCGAAATATTGCTTCAGAAGTATGAATATCATGTCCCGTTCTACCGTCAGATACAGCAATACCGCCATCTTGGAATGAAAGGTCTGACCGAAAGTACACTGGACGGCTGGTTCAAGAAAACCGTAGAATTGCTTAAGCCTCTGTATGAAGAACTCAAACGTGAAGTCTTCTCCTGTGATTATGTACAGGTGGACGAGACTACAGTTCCGGTCATCAACAGGGAAAAGCACAAGGCCGACAAGGAATATCTCTGGATGGTAAGATCAGTCATGGAGAGACTGGTCATCTTTCATTACGACGGAGGCTCACGGGCCGGAGCGGTCATCGAATCCCTGGCAAATCAATATAACTTCAAGGGATATCTTCAATGTGACGGTTTTGCAGGTTATGAAACAGCCTTCAAGGCCAACCCCGACGTGCGGCTGCTCAACTGTCTGGTGCATATACGTCGTCATTTTGAGCAGGCTTTGGATGAAAACAGGGAGATGGCCGAATATGGGCTGACCCAGATACAGCAGGTCTATAAGATAGAGCATGGCTGCAATGAAGCAACCCCAACCGTCGAAAGCTATCCGATAAAAATGTCACAAAAGGATATCGCTATGAAGATGGAAAGTCCGGGCTGAATTCAAACTATGTACGCTCTCTGGCATTGGATACTGAAAATCGTTTATGGGTAGGCACTTATAGCGGATTGAATAT
>OJMO01002204.1_pt1 | contig 10959 bp, 9 predicted proteins | sample 1597241 | NCBI WGS metagenome assembly OJMO01 (sample SAMEA2452129, study PRJEB22498) | human gut metagenome | biome: human feces; feature: human gut; material: feces | place: Australia | collected 2012 | reverse complement strand
GTAAATTGGCCGTTGGGAAACCTATCTTTCTGCCTACCTGATAGCCGCCTACTACGATCCCGTCAAGGAAATATTCATATTTCAGACAATGGGCGGCCAGGCTAACTTCTCCTTCATGAAGAAGTTTGCGGATCAGGGAAGAGCTCACCGGAATGTTGGGTTCGTTCCCTATTTCTATATTGCTGGTATACGCTTTGGCGCGAATTACTTCTATGCCAATTTCTTTTCCATAACGTACATAATCCTCGAAACCTTCGCTGCGGTTATGTCCGAAACGATGGTCATAGCCGATAACCAGGTATTTTACCTGATAACGCTCTTTTAGCAACTGTGTCATAAACTCCCGGGCAGTGAGCCGGGAAATTTCCGGAGTGAAATCAAGCATCAGGCAGTAGTCTACCCCGATGTCTGCAAGCAGACTTATTTTTTCTTCGGGGGTAGTCAGAAGTTCCGGACGATACTCCACATTCATCACTTTTCGGGGATGAACGGGAAAAGTAACCAATGCAGAGCGTAGACCTTTGGCGGCGGCTATCTCTTTCACTTGCTGAATCAGATAGCGATGTCCTGCATGTACTCCATCAAAGAAACCGATGGTAGCTACGCAGGGTTCCGGGGTAATTGCCGATGTGTCACGTATAATCTGCATATCTCTAAAATTATTTGAGGTTGAAAAGATGGCTCCAGTCTTCGCCTACTTTCGCTGTATAGGTAGAAATTCCTAAATTTTGGGCTGTCTTACAGTTCATTTCAGAGTCATCAATAAAAAGCGTTTCTTTCGGCTCGATACCGGCATCCTCTATGATTGCCTTGAATATCTCCGGTTCGGGCTTGGCCATTTTCATTTCAAAAGAGAGGTACGTTTTTTCAAAATAATCTTCCACCTTAAAGGTGCGGTAAGGAAACAAATGAGCACATGTCCATTCCCAATGAATTTGGTTGGTATTGCTCAATAAATAGACGACATATTTCTCACGTAATTTTAATAATAAATCCAGTTTCTGTGTGGGTATATCTACCAGAAAACTATTCCAGGCTGCATCTATTTGTTTGTCGCTAACTGCTTTGCCTATCATTTTACGAACTCCGTCACGGAATTCGGCAGGTGTAATCAATCCTTTTTCCTGTTGCATCAGGAGTCCGTCCTGGTTCTGGATATCCAGCAATGCATCTACGTTTTGGAGCCCTAACTTCTGAAAGTGCTCAATGCAACGTTGGCGGTCGAGATTGATAAGTACACCACCTAAATCAATAAGAAGGTTTTTTATTCCTTTACTTTTCATTTCTGTCTTTTTTGTGAATAATACGTTGAACAAGGCGAACAAGTTCTCCAACCCATAACACCGTGGACGAAACGCCTATAATAAGAAGCCAGGTTTGCCAGTCGAGCGGTTCCGTGCGGAATACGGCTCCACCGAATTGTACGATGAGGAATTGTCCGGCAAGAATAGCCAGTACAATAAGCTCCATCCCATACGATTTGGAAAGTCCCTTGAATGCCGAATCGGTAGTACCGAATACACGGGCATTGAACAGATTCCAGAATTGCAGCATGACAAAGAAGGTGAAGAAAATAGTCAGGTTGTGTACATTCATTCCTTGCGTACTGTGGTCGAAATAATAAATCATTCCGAGCAATACGATGAGGAAGATAGAGCCCACACCTATTATATTAGACCGCATTGCCTTACTGATAATAAAATCGGTACTGCGACGAGGTTTCTCAAGCATCACCGTTTCGCTGGGTGGAATAGAGGCAAGAGCCAAAGCGGCAAAAGTATCCATAATCAGGTTCACCCATAACATTTGTGTTACAGTCAGCGGAAGTTCCGTACCGATTACGGAGCCTAGCAGAACGATAAGCAATGCCACAAAGTTGATCGTTAGCTGGAAAACGATGAAACGCTGGATATTCTTATACAGTGAACGTCCCCACATAACAGCGGTTCCGATACTGTTGAAGGAGTCATCGAGCAATGTAATATCACTGGCTTCTTTAGCTACAGAAGTACCTGTACCCATTGACAAACCTACTTGAGCATGATTCAAAGCCGGGGCATCATTCGTTCCGTCTCCGGTTACCGCTACCACTGCTCCTTTTTGTTGAAGCAGTTGTACCAGACGTTGTTTGTCTGTCGGACGGGCGCGGGACATGATTTTTAAGTCCATCACTCTGTCCAGTGCTTCTTCATCGCTCAATTCGGCAAATGCAACACCGGTGATTCGATTTCGTTCCGTATCAGTTTCAGAGTTCCAAAGACCTATCTGGCGTGCGATTTCCGTGGCAGTTCCCGGAGTGTCACCGGTCACGATCTTGATACCGATACCTGCAGACTGGCATTTCGCAACCGCAGCAGGTACATCCGGACGAATCGGGTCGGAGATGGCAACCACTCCCAAGAAATTGAGGTCGTTGGCTGAAACAAGTTCTGTGCAATCGTTCGGCTCATTTTCTCCGACAATCTTGAATGCAAATCCAAGTGTACGCATAGCCATATTCTGATAGCTCAACAGTTGTGCTTCCACTGTAGAACGATACTCTACCGCATCCACTTGCCGTCCATCCAGAACAACTTCTTTACACTTACCCAAAACAATTTCAGGAGCTCCTTTTATATAAAGTATTTTTTTGCCGATCAATGGAGATTCAACAAGAGTTGCCATGAATTTCCGTTCGGTAGAGAAGGTGAGTTGATCGAGAACATGAGCTTGTTCGCGGAGTTGCAGGTAATCTCTTCCCTGTTTGTTAAGCCAGAGCAATAAAGCCACTTCGGTTGGATTTCCTACGCCTTTGGGTTTTTCTCCATTGGTTGATTCTTCAAGAAAAGCTGTTGAATTGGCGCTGATTCCTTCTGCGATAAGTGCGCTAATATCGTCATCAGACAAGTCACTGCCATTTTTTATACCATAGAAATTGGGTTCGTGCACTTGCATCAGATTTTGAGTCAGTGTACCGGTTTTATCCGTACAAATCACGGTGATGGCTCCCATTGTTTCGCAAGCATGCATTTTCCGCACCAGATTGTTGGTAGAAAGCATACGACGCATGTTCAATGCCAGACTAAGCGTAACACTCATTGGCAATCCTTCAGGTACAGCTACTACAATCAGCGTAACTGCCATCATAAAATATTTCAGTGTCCGTTCGAAAACCGGAAGCCACTCATGCCATCCGTTCAGCGAACCGAAATCAAAATATAGCACTACATCCTTCACGAAGAAAATAAGGAAAGCCAGACCGGCAACGGTGAAACCTATCTTTCCGATTAGATTTGCGAGTTTGGTGAGCTGTATGTTCAGCGGGGTGGGTTCGAGGTTATCCTCTGTACTCTGCCGGGCTACTTTTCCGATTTCAGTAGCATCTCCCACATGCAGCACGCGCATGGTACCATGTCCATCCACCACTGTAGTGCCACGCATCACCAGATTGGAGGCATAAGTCGCTTCTTCATCAAAATCAGCTTCTACAATAGTTTTATTAATAACAGGTTCTCCGGTCAGATTGGATTCGTTCACTTGCAGAGAAATAGCTTCCAGCAACTCTCCATCAGCGGGAATTTCTTCACCTGTTTCCAGAATGACGATATCACCTACCACTATGTCTTTACGAGGGATTTCCTGTACGCGTCCGTTTCGGACCACTTTTACCAGAGTTTCTTCATTGACTGCATTCAGCAGATCGAACTTCTTACTGGCATCATATTCGAAGAAGAAACCAATTCCGGTAGCCAATAAGATAGCGGCTATGATTCCGATTGTTTCGGCATATTCGTTTTCGATGATGGAGATAATTAATGAGAAAGCGGCTGCTACTAATAATACACGGACAACCGGGTCTTCAAATTTTTCCAGATAAAGTTTCCAGAGAGAAGGACGCTTGGGGGGCGTTAACAGGTTAATACCATTTTTCTCCCTGCTTTGTAGGACTTCGTCATCAGTAAGTCCTAAATGATAATAGTCATTTTTATTTGTACTCATGCAGATACATGCGTTTAGTTTGAACCGCAAAAATACAACATAAAATTGTGATAGAATGTTTAATTAAAACTTTTTATGAAGTCGAATTTGTTAGCGTGGTTTACCACATGACCGATAAGGAATTGTAAACCAGAATGTAGAGCCTTCACCTTCTACGGAATTCGCTCCGATTTGACCGCCAAGTTTGGCGACAATAGTTTGAGATATGGAGAGTCCCAGTCCGGCTCCTTTTTTATCTTTATTCAGTTTCACGAAGCGCTCGAATACATCCGGTAATTTCTCTGCTGGAATTCCGGTTCCGGTATCCTTGACATAAAAGTAAAGCTCGGTATCTCTAGCTTCATAGCCGAGGCGGATGCTACCTTTATGGGTGAACTTAATGGCGTTGCCGGCAAAGTTTGAAAGCACTTGTGCCACCCGGTTCCGATCTGTTTGAATCATGCAGGAAGAACGGGATGATTCCGCTATAATTTGTATATTTCCTCCGGCGTCATCGACTCTCATTTGAAAAAGTTGTTGTAAATCTGAAAGTAACTGATTGACAGTCAACTGTTGTCTGCACAAATTCCAATGTTCCGGCTTCGATTTTTGACATATCGAGAATGTCGTTGACCAGTTGCATCAGGAGGTCGGCATTCATTTTTATGATTTCTTGATATTGGGCCTTTTCCTCTTCTGTAGTTGCACTGCCTAATACCTCTGCAAATCCGGTAATAGCATTGAGAGGGGTACGGATTTCATGGCTCATGTTGGCTAAAAAGGCAGATTTTGAAATATCGGCTTTTTCTGCTTTTTCTTTGGCTAGCCGTAACTCCTTTTCAGCTTGTTTTCGGCGGGTAACATCGTGTACGGTGATTACCATGTTCTCTTCTTCATTCAGAAGGAAGTAAGAACCGGATATTACTGCATCACATTCCACGGTAGTATTATCAGATGTAACTACGGATAAAGTGGCTTCAAGATCCGTGAAGTTTCGCCTCTGTTCGAAAGCTTGTCGTATGGCGGTACGTATCGGGCAAGAACCGCAGAAACTATGTGTGCCGCAACCTCCTTCGGCTGCCAATGCATTGCGACATTGCAACAAGTCGCCCACTCTTTTCTCTTCTGTTCCTTTTCTGGTTCCGGTTTTTTGGTAATAGTTAGTTTTCAGTACCTTGAAATCATTGTCTATTAATAGGATAAAGGCATGCACATTTTTCAAGATGGCGCCGGCAATATGGCTGGTGCGTTCCAACTTTCTGGATTCACGGAACAATCGTTGTTGCATCCGCAGACATTTCCTACGTTCCAATAAAAAACTGATTAGTAGGACTGCGCATAAAACTATTAAGGTAGACAATAGTGCTATAAGCATAGTATAATATTGTTGTTTTAGCTTGATAATATGACTACAAAGATAGTTTTTTTCTTTAGTTTAAAAATAGTGTTGAACAAATATCTTGCTATTTGTGTTATATTATTTAGAAAACCAATTAAAAATACGAACGTTATGAAAAAGTACATTTGCACGGTCTGTGAATATATTTACGACCCCGAACAAGGAGATCCGGAAAGTGGAATTGAACCAGGAACAGCATTTGAAGATATTCCTGATGATTGGACTTGTCCATTATGTGGAGTCGGAAAAGAAGACTTTGAACCGTACGAAGGATAAAACCAAGAGAGAGAATTATTAAGAGGAGAATGACTGGGTGTATAAATATATACCCGGTCATTTTTTATTTTTATGGTTGGAAATTATTCTGCTGATTATAAATGTGATATCTTTGATGCAAAAAACGGAAGTTATGTATAATAGAGCAACCGTCATAACCGATCTAAGGTATCTATCATACCCTGTAATCTTTGTATTATTGATATTCAGCCTTTTGATGGCTGGTTGTAGCGACGATGAGAATGAAGAGCAACCTCCTGCTCCGGATGTTCCGAATTATAGCACGCTTGTAGTAAAAGATATACAGAATATACCTGCGGACTTCACATTTGACCGGGTTGAGGTGAAAGTGACGGGTGTTGATTGGCAAGTGATTGAGACTCTTAGCTTTCCTTATGAGAACGGGCAAATAGTAATGACACTTCCCACTAGTTTTCCTTCGGAAAAGCTTCAGACAGTAGACCAGCGTAATGGTATGGGTGGTTACTGGACCGGAACCTCAGATGATGCGGACGCTCTTGTGGCGACGTTAGGAGATTTCTTTGTTTTTAATGGAAATAAAAGGGTGGGGCGAATTGCTATTTCCAACTGGTCGGGTAAAGGGTCTTCTGCCGGAAAAGCTACATTGGTGAGTTATCAGTATGCCGACCGTTCTTTTACATTGACAGGCAGTGACAAATCATACTATTATAGTAACTGCTCTTTTTATAAGGGATGGAATATTTTTGCCAATATAAATCCGGCCTCGGAAGGCGGGACTGCAAAAGTGCTTCGTACAACTACTGTTCCGGAATCTACATTGTTCTGGCGTTTGGCTGAATCATACGTATATAATTGATTTTATAAAAGATACTATTAGATATAAAAAGGAGAATCAGGTATGTATTGATACTACTGATTCTCCTTTTTTATTCTTTATTTTATCTGTTAAGAAGCTCTTTTCTCTTTCACATCACTGCTGGCTTCCACTACATTCACTACATAGTCACCAAGTTTCTCGCATTCGGCGATAATATCCATGTAGTAAACTCCCATCTGATAATCATATTCTTTGTTGTTCACATCCAGAATATTCTGATTCTTCAGTTGGTTACGATAATTATTAATTTCGTTTTCGATGTTGAAGGATTTGTTGATGTCAATGCTCTGATGCTCCGGTTTTTCTACTACCACAATCATTTGGGCAAGTGCATCGTTAGTCAGCTTCATCATGAAATGAATATGCTCATATTGTTTCTCGGTAAAGTCTTGATTAGTCTGACGTTTCCGGTTGATGGTACGTGCCAGATTATAGCAGCTGTCGCCAATACTTTCAATTTCTGTCACTTCACGCAACATGGCGCGTATCTGTAACTTACTTTCAGAACTCAAACGGCCTTCGGATACCTGATTCAGGTAGTTGGCTATTTCAAGTTCCATATTGTCGCTGATATTTTCATATTTCTCTATCCGGCTGAACAGCTTATTGAAATCGTCATCCTTTTCCGTATGCAACAGATCCTGCACCATGCCAAACATCCGGTGGGTACGTTCTGCGAAAAGATGGATTTCCTTACGTGCCTGAAGGATGGAAAGTTCAGCAGTGGAAAGCATACCACCAGTGATAAACCGCAGGCGAGGTTCTTCGTCCTCTTCTTTGGGGTGGATAAGAGCACATACGGTACGTTCAATCAGTTTAACTGCCCATATCAAGATACATACGTTACAGATATTGAAGATAGAGTGGAAAGCAGATAGCTTGTAGGAAATAGCAACCTCTGGATTACTGCTTTGAAAGAAGGTGTCTACTACCCAGTTTACTAGATCCATGAAAGGATGGAAGACAATCAATACCCAAATGACCCCAAACACGTTAAAAACAAAATGGGCCAATGCTGCCCGCTTAGCCTGTGTGTTGGCTGTAAGTGCGGCAAGATTGGCCGTGATAGTCGTTCCGATGTTTTCTCCCAATACGAGTGCTGCTCCCAGTTCCAGGCTGATCCAGCCGTTGGCACACATAATTAATGTGATTGCCATGGTAGCTGCAGAGGCTTGCACAATCATGGTCAATATTGTACCGATGAGCAAGAACAGAATAATGGAAAAGAATCCCATATCCGTGTAGTTCTGTACGAAGGCAAGCATTTCCGGATTGGCATTCAGGTCGGGGGCGTTTGCTTTCAGATAAGAGAGCCCCATGAAAAGGAAAGAAAAACCAAAAATGAATTCACCGATGGATTTGCGGTTGCTTTTTCCAGAAAAGATGAGCGGGAGGGCAATGGCTAAGAGGGGAAGAGCGAAAGCAGCCATATCGACCTTAAATCCGAAAATTGAAATGATCCAGGCAGTTACAGTAGTACCGATGTTGGCACCCATAATAACGCTGATGGATTCGGCAAGTGTAAGTAACCCGGCATTCACGAAACTAACGACCATCACCGTCGTTGCTGAAGAAGACTGGATAAGGGCTGTAATCAACACTCCTGTTAGAACTCCCGTTACCCGGTTGGTGGTCATTGCCGTTAGAATACTTCGCAATCTATCACCCGCGACCTTTTGTAAGCCCTCGCTCATGATTTTCATTCCGTAGAGGAAGAGTCCCAATGAGCCTATGAGCTTTAAAAAATCATAAAAAGAATATTCCATCTATAATATTTTTAATGGTTATTTGTTCTCAATCTGATTATAAGTATATTAGTCCCAAATTATTCACCTTTTAACGAACTCGATGAAACAGATGTTACAAATATGTTGCAAAAATAACAATAATTCCAAAGAATTCCCTATCGGAAGCTCACTTTTGGATATTTATTACGGTTTTAATCTTAATTTTCCTTATCAAGTAGTGAGTGCCAAGGTCAATAATCGCTCCGAGGGACTTAATTTCAGAGTATATAATAATAAGGATGTAGAGTTTCTGGATGTGAGAGATCAGTCCGGTATGCGTACTTATGTCCGTTCGCTTTGTTTTGTCTTGTTTAAGGCTGTCACGGAACTCTTTCCCGAGGGAAAATTGTTTGTGGAACATCCTGTTTCAAAAGGTTATTTCTGCAATTTGCGGATTGGACGCCCCATTGAACTCGAAGATGTGACGCGTATCAAGCAACGGATGCAGGAGATCATTGCAGAAAATATTCCTTATCACCGTATTGAATGTCATACGGCGGAAGCGGTACGGGTTTTCAGCGAGCGGGGGATGAATGATAAAGTGAGATTACTTGAAACTTCCGGTTCTCTTTATACCTATTATTATACATTGGGTGATACAATTGATTATTATTATGGTAATCTGCTTCCCAGCACCGGATATCTTAAATTGTTCGATATCGTGAAGTATTATGACGGGTTGCTACTCCGGATTCCGAGTCGTGAAAACCCAAGTATGCTCGAAGAAGTTGTGAAGCAGGAAAAAATGCTGGATGTCTTTAAAGAATATCTGAACTGGAGTTATATCATGGGGCTTAATAATGCCGGAGATTTTAATCTTGCCTGTGAAGAAGGACATGCCACTGACTTGATTAATGTGGCGGAAGCATTGCAGGAGAAAAAGATAGCGCAGATAGCCGATACTATCTTCCATCGTGGTGAAAACGGCAACCGGGTAAAACTGGTATTGATTGCCGGCCCGTCTTCTTCGGGAAAGACAACATTCAGCAAACGGCTTTCTATTCAGCTGATGACAAATGGCTTGAAGCCATTCCCGATCTCTTTGGATAATTATTTCGTAGACCGTGAAGAAACCCCTTTGGATGAAAACGGAAACTATGATTATGAATCACTTTATGCACTCGATCTGGAATTGTTTAATCAACAGCTGCAGGCGCTTCTTCGTGGCGAGGAGGTGGAATTGCCCCGTTTTAATTTCTCTCTTGGCAAAAAGGAATATAAAGGTGATAAACTGAAAATAGAAGATAATACAATTCTGATTCTGGAAGGTATTCATGCCTTGAATCCGGAACTGACACCGCATATACCAGCCGAACGGAAATTCAAGATTTACGTTTCAGCATTGACCACTATTTCGTTGGATGACCATAACTGGATTCCAACTACTGACAACCGTTTGTTGCGCCGCATCATCCGCGACTTTAATTATCGGGGATATTCTGCACGTGAAACCATATCACGCTGGCCTAGTGTACGTGCCGGTGAAGACAAATGGATATTCCCTTATCAGGAAAATGCTGATGTCATGTTTAATTCAGCGCTACTTTTTGAGTTTGCCGTACTTCGTTTGCACGCCGAGCCTATTCTGATGGGTGTTCCGCGTAACTGTCCTGAATATTGTGAAGCCTACCGATTGTTGAAGTTTATCAAATATTTTGTTCCGGTACAGGATAAAGAAATTCCGCCTACTTCTTTGTTGCGTGAATTTTTAGGAGGAAGCAGCTTTAAATATTAAGCAGAAAAATTAGGATATATTCGTGAATTGTGTTTCCTTTGCAGAAAATACAAATAAACCTTTTGTTGTAGTGAAGCAAGGGAACACAAAAATAAACAATATTTGAGTGATATTTAGGGAAAGAATGTTATGGTTGTTATGCAAAACTTTAAAATATTGAACCTTTAATTACTTTTGCTGTTAAGAAGGGACTACATGCAACAAAAAAAATGTGAATATGATTTTTTATAATAGTCTTTTAGCAAAGTGGTTCTTAGGAAAAGGGAAGAAGCACTATTTTATGTTAGGCTGGTTTTTCTTTACCCGCTATAAATATCTGGAAGTCTGGGAAGATATGGAACTCCGAATTCATGCCAGACAGTATTGGGAATGTTTTTCTTTAACCCTGATACCAGCACTTATTTTATCGTTACTGCTTTCATGGTGGTGGATGGTGTTACCATTCGTGACTTATCACATACTTTATTGGTTTGAAAAGATCATCTGTCACCATTCTATCTTTAATTGGGAGGCGATGAAACATTGTGGCGATACGCTTTATCTCAGGAAGAGGAAAGCGTATGCCTGGAAAAAAGGTTACGGGAAAAAAGAATTGCCCGCATCCAGATGGAATGATTAAAACTTCACTTTAAATGCTTCTTTATCCAAAGCAGATGTCCATACTCGGTATCGTTGGAAGTCCAATGCTCATTAATGGGAGTAATCAGTGCTTCTTTCGGACAGTTTAGTACATTGTATACGATGTAGCTGGTTGTCGGAGGACAGGTGTCATCATTGAATCCCCATGTTATATAGGTGTCTGCTTTTATCAACTGATATTTTTTAGGAAAGCGGCAGTAGGTCACGTTCTCTTTCAATATTTGAACGGTATCGTCTGAGATAGGGAACAATGAGTTTATTTTATTTAATATATTTGTCATAATGTTACTTTGGCATTGTCTGTCAA
>OJMO01002199.1_pt1 | contig 10979 bp, 8 predicted proteins | sample 1597241 | NCBI WGS metagenome assembly OJMO01 (sample SAMEA2452129, study PRJEB22498) | human gut metagenome | biome: human feces; feature: human gut; material: feces | place: Australia | collected 2012 | reverse complement strand
AGTCGGGTCTAACGCCCGCCCTGTGTTTTTCGTCGCGGACGCGCTCGGTGCAGCCGGTCAGCAATTCATCGAGCGAAACATTGAGTATCTGCGAGAGTATTATCAGATTGTCCACCGACGGCTTCGCGTGGTCGCTCTACCACTTCTGCACCTACTGGCTCGAAACGGAGCACTTCTGCGCGACATCGTCGCGGGTCAGCCCCACCTTCTTTCTGAAATCATATATGCGGTTTCCGAGTGCCATTCGATCAACTCCTGTTTTTTCTTGATTATATCAAATCGCGCCGACTTGTTCAATCTACCGCAGGTTGTTTTTTGCGCACCCGGGGGTTGTATATAAAAATACTATCAGGGCTTAATAGCCCTGATAGTAATAGTAAGTAGTTGTTGTATTCGGATCCGGAGCCGCGACTAAAGTCGTTGATACGCTTGTGGAGCCGCCGTAGATATCCGTCGCGAAGACATAAAGCGTATATTGATAACCGGGAAGAACTTTAAAATAATATTCTCCCTGATCAAGATCAAAGGTATTTCCATTTAAATAACTGTTATCAAAAGAAAAATACAAATCTATATCCTGGATGATACCATTCACATTCTGAGGACCGCTCAGCTGCACCGAAACCCAATCGAGGTCATAATTTGATTGAACCGTTCCGCTCAAGTAGAAATACATCGTATTATTATAATAGCTATAGTCATACCAGTAAGCATCATATATATCTATCGTCGAATCCGCATACGAAACGGACACTACGCACGAATCGGAATATGTCCTGCCGTTATAGGTTATACTGGCGGTTATCGTAACACTTCCGTAGCCGTTACCGGTAATATCGCACATCGTGCCGGAACCAGACACCGAAGCCACTTTATTAGCCGAGCTTGCCCATGTAACATAACAGTTCTCGGGACTGACCGAAGCACGCACAGTCCAGCTTTTTCCTACATCAAGTGTAATTTCACTGTAGTTGAGCTGAACAGACGGCTCTTCAATATAAATCGAATAACTTGTCGATTTCATTGTCCCCTTGCCGTCCGTATATTTCAGCGTTACGGTTTTATATCCCGGGGTATACATATCCGGGTGCGACACATCGACACTGTTGGTGACATACTGACAGCCGCCATCCGAATACTTTGCAACGACCTGCATGCCCGCAGTTGACAGCTGATCTCCGCAGTAGTAGAAAAGCTTGTCCGCGTTCTGGGTTATATATATGAGCTCAAGAGTGCCGTTTCCGGTATATATGTAATCCTGACTGATATCCGGCGCGGGCTGAGTCGTGTTCATCGAATCAAGCGATGCTTCAACGGCAAGCATCTCCGTGCTGTCATCTGTATTCTCAACGCTTTCGGATGTCTGCGCCGTCGGCTTGTGTGTGCGGCGCAAGCCCTTGCTGTTTTTCTTCATGACAAAAAACACCGAGGTAAAGCAAACAGCAACAGCGAGCACTATCGCCGTAACATAAATTATTATACTTTTCTTTTGCATCTTCTTTCTCCGCTACCGTCAAATCAAAATATTCATTGACCAATCCACATATAATAAAGAACAAAAATCAGCCTGCATATCAACGGCGATATCAGTACAGTAATCAGCGCTGCCACAGTCAGCAGTTTAATTCTCCTATATGATCCAACCATGTTTATCGTTATCGCGTGCCGTCCGCCGCATTTCGGACACAGGCAGACCAGATAGTCGCCAAACAGACTGATCTTCGAGGTAAAGAAATGCTTTCCGCAGTATTCGCAGGTCATGAAGATCAAAAAGTTCAAAATATATTCTCTGGGATAAAAGAACTTTCTGCTTTCTTTGTTTGCATTCAAATTTCTTTCGAGAGTTCCCATGTCTATCTTATCTGTTCTTTTAGAACTCATATCAGCATCTCCCTTTTTCCTCTATATCTCGTATCAGCTGCTCTCTCTCTGCGGCGGTTGCCGTAACTCTGCTTATGCAATTGGGGGCATTGCTCCTCATAAACGAATACATTATCTCGTTCATCATGCCGTCACCCTCATTTGAATAGTCAATATCAAATTTGCGCACAAACTTGTCCAAATCTTCGACAAATTCATCAAAGGTCCTGTTATTCTTCTTGTACTCTGCCACAAGCTCTCTTACAGCGTTCTGTGAGTATTTCGGGGATGGAATATTGACGCTTATCCGCACCTGCCTGCCCGTCATATCAAACACAATACTATTGTTTTTGGATATCTTGTCCATAAAATTCGATCTATCTTCGCCGGTCACACATATACATGTTGCCACGGTATATTTTATGGGCGGAATCTGCTTCATAACCTCAATATACGACCCGAGAGACAAAAGTCCCGCGCCACAGCTGTAAATTCTGCGGCGCACAGCATCAACCGCCGACGGACAGCCCGCCAAACAGTAAAGATGCGTTCTATCCGAGAGCAGAGCCAAAAGAAAAGCCTCTTTAAAAGTCGAATCAAAATCCTCGTTATATATCTTTCGATCTACTTCATCTAAAATGTATTCCGCCAGATCAGACTTGTTCTTTTGCGACTGTGCCTTGGCAGTCGCCACCTTGCACTCAACAAAAAATCTTGTATCGCGTTGCGGATATGCTTCGAGCAGAACGATATCATCCCCCACTCTGAAAAGCGATTTGCAGGTGATGTCATTTTTGAACATGTATTGGAGCTGATCCGGCGCATAATCCGTCAAGTCCTGAATACGTGATCGCACTACTCGCCTTTTCTCCCCAGTAAACATCCGATTGAGTTTATCATACGAGTCATACCCCGCGCTGCTGTGGGAGAGCGTAACAAAATTCACTGTAGCCATTATCGGTTCCTCACTTTTTCTCCTGCTTCACCGGGAAAACTCCCATCTTTGCCAAAAGCCAAAGGAAAGGAGTGTCAAGCCCTTGATTCAGCACCAAATGATTCTCGAGCACAAGTCTCGTTGCGAACACACGGCAATCCTCGCCAAAGTCTCTGATAATATTATTCACATATCCTCGAAGATTCGTCTGAATATCCGCTCCGTCTCCGCTGTGCCACAATATCGAACGTATGATATCTGCTGATTTGCGCTCCACTGCCCTCATATCAACTGCATCCGAAGTAATCGGCGGAAAAATGTCGCTTAATGCTTTTCTTCCCATCAATTCACCCTTTACCAGATCTACCTTATTGAGTACAATGGCAGTCGGCTTTTTGGGAATATCATTCTCGCGAAGCATACCCAGCACCGTATCGATTGTTTTTCCCAATACTGCTTCGTCGTTATTTTCAACAGTTTCAGCCGCATTTACAATAAAAATCAAACCATCCGAGTATTTAATATAATTGACTATTCTTTCAGTAAGCCTTTCCTTATCGATATAACATTCTCCCGGAATATCAAGGAACACTATGTCGGTTTTATTCTTATTTATTCCCAACTCGCGAAAGTATGGACCTTGTACGCTCTTGGTTACTGCACCTATGTTGCCTTTCGCATATAAATCGGCAATATATTCAAGGTAGTGGTCGTTAGGATCCATATTAATCCAAGAGAACGATTCCGTGCTTCTTTCTCTCATCATTTCATTTATCGATGCAAGATATGTAGTTTTTCCACTGCCCGGAACACCTATAACCGCAATGTATTTAGCGGGCGCGCGTCCAAACATTCTTAAAAGTTTATTGTGGCAATAAGGGCAAAGCCTCTCATTGAGGAAACCTTTTGTGCTTTTATCGGGATCTTCTATTCCCGTAAGATAACAACCGTCATCGAATTTACGCTTATATTTGCTGTATCTTGGATCGGCCGGGTCTACAAAATTGTAAAGTAAATCTTGTGCCTCCTTATCCTCCAAGTGAGCCTTGTAATTTTTAAGATATTTGTCTTCCTGTTCATCCCCGCTCTTGCAGCGAAAAACAGCATCATTATATCGTAGCTGCTCAAAGCAATATGGGCACCGTACATCAAAATATTTTTTCATCATTTAATCCTCTAAATATATTTCTCCCTTTTTATCCAATACAAACTGACCGTTTTCTACATGAACTTCGGCGGGAATAAGCTTTTTGATTTTCTGATTATTTGCATTCACTTTTCGGTTGCCGGATATCAGATCAAAGCATTTGGAGAGACCTGCGATATCGCTGTATGCTTTAAAATTAGGATCCTCAAAATTGTTAAATTTATAAAAATTGAGGAACAAATATTTATTATCAACAACAATAAACTCGCTGCCACGCTCGTTATCACATATCGTAAATTTTTCTGGTATATCGCCAAAGAAATTTTGGTTATAGTCGCGAAAATACTTTACCGAAACTTTTTTGCGTGTAAGCGATGTCGGCTGTGAATCGCCCTTATATATACAATCTATGGCGTCCGCCAACTCCTCGCATTCCGATTTCTTTACCGCTGTATTCTTGTCACAGGTATCGACTCCATCGTATTTTGCGTCGGTATGTTCGATGCTGTCGTTGCTGTCATGCGGATCGGTGCTGACAGTTGAATCGTAGGCTATGGGCTCAGGGGCATTATTAACCGGCACATCAATGTTACTGCTGCTTTTTGCAGTGCGTTTTGGTGTAGAAGTTTCTATATTGGGGGGCAGAGCCTTACTTCTATAGTTAGGCTCAGTTTTGCTGCGGTCGTTAGGTTGGGGCTGTTCGGAATTTTTCTTCTTGTGAGGCTGCTTTTCACGCGCAGGCTGCTTGTTTCCTTTTGACAATATATTCTTGAATATTTTCTTGATTCCGGCAACATTTCCCCTGCAAAGGATGCACACAGCAAGCACAATCAGTACGATCACCAGCACAAGCACCAGAACGACAATGGTTATCATCGTACTTTTAGAGACGCTTCCACCATCATTGTCTTTGTCAGCTGCAGTCGTTGAAACGACACCTTTAGTGTTCTCGTTGTTACCGACAGTTGTTCCGGATGCCTGAATCGCACCGGTCACGGGTTCGGCATCGGTCTCGGAGCTCTGCACCGGTGACGCGATTTTTTTCACTTTTTTGTTGATAATTGTGATTTCTTCAAATTTGCTTATATCACTCATCAATGTATACTCGGTATACTTGCCTTCCGGGATCTTTATCGTCAGCTTCGATGAGGAAAAGATAAGTGTATATGTTTCTGTTCTATTCAGGGGCTCGGTCATATGTGCCACTATGCAGCCCTTTATAGGATATAGGGCCCCGTTTTCTTTCGTAAGTAACAGGAAATATCTATCCGGGGATTTTTTTTCAACCCAGACAGTCACGGGATACTCCTCGCCATCATCGTCAAGTGCAACGAAGGAGAGCAGCTTTTCATAGTAAAGCGCATTGTCGTTGAGACCGTCGATGGTGAAAGTATTTTTCGAGCTCGGACTCTCTCAGCCCGGCTCCGGCGGTCGTGCTCTCATATGTGGAATCCGTGTCATTTATATTTCTGACCGCAAAAGCGGGCAGCGCAAGGCAAAGAGCCGTCAAAACAGACAGCACCGCCGCAATAATTTTTTTCAACATTGTTGATTCTCCTCTCGTTGTACAGATTGATATCAGGCAAGCCAGTCCGAATATAATACCGCCGAGCAATATTCCATTCGGCTTGGCTCGCACATTTTGCCGAGGTCGTTTCCGACCCCGGCTGATGGGAACGCCCAAAGTTGAATTTGGGGTTGTTACATGGGGTTATTCCCCGAGTTCTTCGTCTATCATGGCATAGAGCATGAGTGCGGTTGATACGTTTTTAAAGAAGAATTCATCGGTTTCGGTTCCGGAAACTTTGTTTCTCACTTCTGATTTTAATCTCTTATACTTATTACTGAAATCTTTTTCGATGTTCTGTAACATCCCGGGATTTTTACTTGATTCGGAGTCTTGCTGATCCGAATTATCCTCCGACATCACCATAACAATATCGAATACTTCCTTTACATCATTCTCACTGGGCAAATTGAAATTTTGCTTAGCCGGTTCAATAGTTTGCTCCGCCTTAACATCAGTAACCGAATCCTTGCCGTTCTTGACCTTTCGCTTTTCTCGCATGAGTTTTGTCTTACTTGTAGTATTGGTATTCGCCTGAATGATGTTATTCAAATTGGTCAATTGTCCGTCCGAAAGGAGGCACAACCCAAACGCCACCTCTTCCTTGTTATCATGTATCGGCTGCTTGAGAGTAAATGTATAACCATCGTCATCATCGTCATCGTCGTCGAATATGTAACACATGTAAATAGATTCTACATTGCTGTCCATATTAACACCTATAGAGTTACCGCTTTTGAGGCACATATTATAACCTTTTGAGCCGCATCCCGCCAGACATATATTTATAGTGGAAGGATCAATTTCAATCTTTTCATCATGTCTGATGAAGTTTGCAATAAGCCAGAACAGAATATAATATTTCATTCTTATCGCTTGAAAGAGCTCGTGGTAGTTTTTATTTTCGTAACAGCCATTCTGAACTTCGCTGTTTTCCATCAGGAAGTTCAGTATCTCTCCCTTGTCCTGGTAATACTTCTCATTGTTTCCTGCAGCAGGTCTTTTTATTTTGCAGAACTTTTCAACAGCTTTACTCACAAGCGTATCATTGCTCCCTGTGGTTGTCCAGATATTCTTGAAATCAGCTGAACGATTTTCAAAGAAATCAATAAATGTTTTTTCTATTATATTTATTCCTGCAACCTTGAACGAATGTTCCGCATGCATCGTGGCATTTTCATTAGGATTATCAGCTTTCATAAATGAAACATCTGTTGTGCCGCCGCCGATATCCACTATTGCATAACCCGCCATAGGATCAATAGCTGGCTGTCTATTTATAGAAATTCCATAATGATGCTCGCAATACATTCCGGCACATTGTGCCTCCGTAGCCCCTTTAATATCAAACCCACCGGAATTTTCCCTTAAGCAACCAAGTTCTATGCTTTGCTGAACCGAATTGCCGAGGTTCGGCGCCGGGTAGGAAAGTCGAACCTCAATATCGGCGACACCATTTGCCCGCGCTTCGAGTAATGCAAAGTTAAGCAGCGAATTCACAAAGTTCTTCCTGGCATAAGTGTAATTGTCATCGCCATCGCTCGACCACTTAAGATTGTTAAATATGCCATTGTCTTTTCCGGTGTCAGCTATAATATATTCATTATCGACCTTCAAGAAACGTCCGGTCAAATTCGGGTCAACGGATAAATTCACGTTGTTATCTCTTCCAAAGTTCTGACCATAAGTAAATATTTTTCCGAGTTTCCGGTCGGCATCTTCCGCTCCGAAGAGATAATATCTCTGGAACAGATTTTTTTCTTGTTGAGAGCATGGTTTGAATATGTCATGGACATAACTATTCGGAGAAGAAATGGATTTGGGGTCGTCTTGGCCGATTTTCATATACACATTTGTGCTTGTCGTTCCAAAGTCCATCCCGATTACACCCTTTTTACCTCCGACAATTTCAACCGGGGCTTCCCAATCCAATATCCAGTGTCCAAGTGACTCTTTGCCACAAGCAAAGGAAATTGCGTACGGGGTAGATTTCGACTTTATCATCTTGAATTTCTGGTTAGAAACGGGCTTATCATCTCTGGACGCAAAACCTATTACGCATTGTGAAACGCAATCTTTTGAAGCTATTTCACCATCCGCAACTACGCTGATTTCAACAGCAGGTATACCGTTGCGTTCATCGTCCATTTCCCCAACCAATTGACTTTTACTAAATTCACATAGGCTTATCCCGGCGTTACGGCTAGAACCTATGTCGTTATTGGTCCATGTTGTACTTGAGGTCTCATCTCTCCTCATAAAAACGGAAACAAGATAGTCTTTCCATATATCGTTAGTAAATTTTACATAAGGCCACATTGAGATATATGGCAAGTCAGACATCCAATATACATCTCTATTAGCACGATAGATATTGGTATATGTTCTGCTGTTTTGGCCATCCTGGCTGCGAAGCGTACACTTGGCAGTAAATGTTTTTTCACTCTTATTGTATACAACATTCCAGCCGTCATCATTTCCGGTTGCTATCTGCGCCCCCTTCTTCAGGCTGTCAATAACATCAATGCTTATCGGCGGGATAACATAAATGCGGTTCACTTGGTCGACTTTAATTTCCCTTGGCACAAATTTTTCTTTCTCATCATGCCGGAACTCTGCCCCTTCCGGCGCGGTAAAGAGCAGTAATTTGTCTGAGAAGCACTTCTGGGGTTCCCAGTCAAGACCCGCACAAATCTTTTTCAGCGCACCATAAATTTTTTTATTGTTCGCATTGTTCCAATCCTTTAACTCTCCATCATTAGGTGTCGGTTTTTCCGTGGTGGTCGTGTGTTTATATATCTTATCTCTAAAATCATCAATCAGCCCTTTATACGGCGAATTTCTAAAATTCGTATCATTCGAGAAGCCATCCAGCCAGTAATAGAGTTTTTTCAATGTGTCATTGCGCGCACTAAGATTGTTGACCGCACTTCTACAATCAAGCTCACCACATGTAAGAACATCTTTCCATTTACCATCTTCAAACCATGGAAGGCTTTCAAAAATCTTTCTATCGTAGTCCTTGAACGGGCAGATAATAATACTCGGAAGGTATATTGCAAACGGCTCGCCGCCCTTTGAAAAGACATACAGCTTGCTGAGATCAACTTTATTTGCGTTTGCATAAGCTCCACCGTATCCGGTAATTGATGCGTTTTCCCTTAATGCGTCTCCAACAATTTTTCTGAACTTTCCATCGGTTCCGTCGCCCGCTTGAATCGTATATTCGCTTATATCAATCTCAATACCGTTCAGCAGCTTCTGCAGCGCGATTGCAGCAAGCAGACCGCGCCATTCATTGACCGCATTCGGCGCATTATCCTTCAGCTGCTTGATGAAATCCAAAGCATAAGCAATAGGCGAAGGAATGGACATAATGGCACTATCTCTATCGTCGAGATCTGCACCGGATCCACTCATATTTTCCGCCATTTTGTCAAGTATTTTTTCATCATTCGGATCCGTCTCTATCCAGCCTCTTGCCCCGTTACCTACAGCTGCAAAATCCGTTATTTTCGATTCATTTTTGAACGGAAAAAGCACATTATATGGCATAGTAAAATCCTCCTCTTAGCTAAAACAAATTTCCAGAGCTTTGTATATATAGTCTCCAAAGCGCTCGTCATAAGAATCTGTTGTCGTGTAATTTATAGCACTGAAGAATTCTCTTAATGCTTCAGTCACATCATTTACACTCTTAAAACTATCGCGCAAGCTATTTTTAATTTCTCCCTCGTCGTCCAATAGCTTTTTGACATCTTTCTCTAAATTTGCAATATTAACTCCGGTTAAACAGGAACAAATATGATCAACATGGCTAATATAATTTTTTTCTACAGCAACGTCAAACAAATTATAATTTCCGCTTGCGCCCTCGGTATCGTTCGGCCAATCGTATCCTGTCTTTGAAATATCGTACATCAGCCTTATATAATCAGTGCAGTACTTTAGCACTCCATTAATAAAATCAATCATAGCCGTTTCGATGTTCTCAAAGTTTTTTTCAAATTCATCTTTGCTAAATAAGGCTTGGAATGTCAAAACTTTTTCCCACATTTTCTTACATTTCTTTCCGTAGTCACGGTAATTAATAGCAAATTGAGCGGCAAATCTCGCAACAAGGAACACCACGAATCGGAACATCTTATTAAGGTTTACAGCAAGCTCTCCGATTTCGGTTTGGCTCACATTAGCAATTTTTCCTCCAACATTATCTGCTGTTCCCCTAAAACGATATTCGTATATTTTGCCAAGATCCGTGACTGCTCCTGCATTGTCGTAGAAATTTTTATTGAAGAAATCCACCATTGCATCTGCCGCAATAAGATCTACGAGATCAAAATGGTTTTTCTGACCCTTTCCACCGTTCGCATATTCGCCAACCACATGCAGCGGATCCTGCCCGCAGATGTAAAGGCTATCGAAGCTTCCATTATCCGCAACCGCTTTTCTCATCAGATGTTTATTTTGGGCATATTGGCTAAGTGCCAAATAACTCTTCGTGCCAAAATCACCAGAGTTTATCAGCGGCGTTCCATCACCATCACCATCACGGGTTCCAAAGCTGAAATACGGCAGCAGCAGTACACCGGAAACAAGGATATCTTCGTTACGCTTTTCAAAATGTTTTCTCATATATGCCGCTAAGTTTGAAAAAACTGCGGCACCTGTGCCTCCAAATATAGAGCCTATAATAAAAACCTTAGCTCTATTATTGGTACTTCTTCCTAGAAATTCTTCTACGGGCTTAAGAATATTATCCTGATCATCCTGATTATCCTGATTATTCTGATCTGCTTCACTAAGCATATACTCAAAAATCGATGTTCCTAACGACGGCTTGCCATAAAATCCCTTTTCGGTATCCGTTTCGCGTGCCTCTTCATTATAAAACGCCCTCATTACGAGTTTGTCATCAGCGTCACTTCCGAGAACCTGAGCAAGTTTGGGATTATTTATATTATTACAGATGTTGCTGAGCGCGTTGGAAAAGTTCCAAGAAGCTATATTAAGTTTGTGGTTGCAAAATCCAATAGTTTCCGCCTTATCTAACTTTTGAGTTTTTGTCAGACCAGAAAGAGTCGAGATATTACCAATGGTTTCTTTGGCCTGGGTCGTTCCTCCGCAACTATCGTCTTTGTCAACGATTATAAACTCTATAGGTTCCAGATCATCTACTTTTTTTATCATCTTCATTGCACAAAGATGGGCGGCGACCTCCGCAACACGCGCGCCGGTTCCGCCTATGCAATAGCAAAAATATTTTGTCGCCATATTATTATCCTCCGTTCAATTTTATCAGTCGGCTTTGTAATAAGCCAAAAGATACGAAATAAGCGATCCAATGACTGCAAGGGCGAATGTAATTATCGCAAAGACTATCGCCTTCTGGAACAGAATAATCGACATAACAACGGTAAGCACAAACGATACTATTACGCCGAGCGCGAAGAACGGTACAATAGAGGCTC